>Ga0214923_10003037_pt1 | contig 21467 bp, 17 predicted proteins | sample LL1510_MetaG_FD_177993 | JGI IMG/M metagenome (GOLD analysis project Ga0214923, IMG submission 177993) | Freshwater microbial communities from Lake Lanier, Atlanta, Georgia, United States - LL-1510 | ecosystem: Environmental > Aquatic > Freshwater > Lake | place: USA: Georgia | collected...
ATGGTTAAAGTTTCTTCTGTATTACCTGAATACGAACAGAGGATAACCAATGTTTTACTGTTTGCATAAGCTGGCAAATTATAATCAGAGTAAACTTCAACTGGAATAGGCATTTCATTCCAGAAATACAAACGCGCTATTCTGCCACCAATACCACTTCCTCCTAAACCACCAATAACGATGTTGTGATATTGGCTTGCTCTTTTACCATGCGTATGGTAATTATTCAAAACATATTCTAATTGTTGGTGAAAATTCTCTAACGAAAATTCGTGGGTAATAGCTGACATTTAGCAAAAATACAATTCAAATTTAGACAAAACAAAAACAAATGAACTAAAATAAAAAAAGGCCACATAAAGTGGCCTTTTCTATCAAATTAATCTTTTATTATTGGTTCCATTCAAATTTGTATCGGAAATCTTGAATCTTTGCACTTTTGTTTAAAACCTCAGTAATTCTGTTTGAAAGATACTGTGGTTGATTCATGAAATCCATTTGATCCGCAGAATTATAAACAGAGGTTGGCACTTGAACATCATCGCGCTTGTCAATAAACAATACAGCTGCAACAGATTTAGAAGCAAATGGGATTGTAGTTGATTTTGCTTTTGAACCAAACGCAGCACCCAATATTTGCAATTCTTGTCCCATGTTAGGAATGAAGTTTTGACCAAATCTAACACCATCCAAAGAAACGACCATCCCTTTCACTGCTGTTGCCAATTGTTCAGCTGATTTGGCAGATTTCAAAGCATCAGCCATTTTGGACGCTGCCTTTTCACCTTTCATTTTACTTCTTACCAATGGCTCTATTTCTGAACGTACATTATCTAATGTTGCGTAACCAATATTTTTGATGTTCTCAACTTTCACAATAACTTGTTTGTTTGCAAACGCAAAAACCTCAGAAACGTCACCCATTTTTCTTTTCTTGTCAAACAACCAGAAAATAATAGAACGCGAATCAGCGGCAGCATCTACACCAACAATTGTTTTTTGATCTGTAGTAAAATCTTTTAGAACACGTGGAACAATACCCATTTTTTCAACGGCTTTGTCAAAATCACCTTTGATAGCGTTTTTGAAATTACGCGATTTCTCATCTACCACCTTCACAGTTTTTTGTCCTGCTGAAATTTCAATTTCATTTTGAATAAATTTGATTTTCGTGTAATCCATAGGACCTGTAATTCTTATAATATGATAACCATATTGGGTTTTTACGATATTCGTTTCACCCGCTTTACCTTGCTTACAAAAAGCAGCAAACTCAGGAACATATTTAGAAGGATCTTGATAACCTAAGTCACCACCCATTTTGGCAGAACCTTGATCGGTAGAATACTTCCCAGCCAACTCTTCCATTTTTGCACCAGATTTAAGCTGACCAAAAACTTCAATTGCTTTCTTTTGAGCTTGAAGAGAATCTTTGATATCTGTTCCATCCGGCAATTGACCCGACATTGGAATCAAAATATGACTTGCTCTTACAAAACCAGCAGTATCTGCCTTTTCTCTAATTTTTTGCCAAATATAAAATTTCCCTTCCCTGTATATAGGACCAATGACCGTATTTAAAGGTGAATTCCAAACCAAATTTGATATTTCAGCCGGCGCTTCTTCAGGAAGTTGATTTCTTGCAATATAACCTATTGCACCCACAGTATCAGGAGTGGTTTGCGCTTTCATGCCAGCAGCAGTTGAATTTGCATTGTTGAATGCGTATGCCGTATCATCGCGGGTAGGAACAATATCAAATACTACATATTTTATATTTCTTGCCTCTTGGGTGTATTTGTACTTTTCTTTGTATTCATCCAAATACGCAGATAAATCATCATCTGAAATTTTTATATCCTTATCTGCAATTGAATTGATATCTAAAGATACAATTTTACCAGATACCGCTTGATTCGCTGCAATATATTCATATTTCTTTTCAGCTTTGCTTTTATAACTAGCTTTTGAAATGTAAGTTGAATATCTCACTGTCAATTCATTGTCTTTCATTTTACGAACATAATCAGCCAAACGCGCTTTCATTTGTGCGTTTCCTTTGGCTTGACGGAAAATCTGTTCCACTTTCTTTGGATCAAATTGATTGTTCGTTTGGAATGACGGATCTCCTTTAATTGACTCATCTGGATGTAAACCAACCATCATCTCATTGTAATCTTCGTCAGATACTTCAATACCTGCTTTGGCAATCTCTGTATACAATAATCTTCTCTTGGTTAACTCTGTCCAAGCTTTTGTAAATAATTGACCGCGATTTTTTTCAGTAATTTCATAATTAGGATCGTTTTCTTTTTCTGTTTGATAAACTTCTCTAACTACTGCATCCAAATCTTTTTCTCTCACTTTTTCTGAGTTCATGATCGCTACAACATCTGCATCTTCATTTCCCCCTCTTACACTGTTTTTACCAGAGATCCAATCTCCAACAACAAACAACACAAGAGCTGCAACGATAACTACTGCTACCCAACCTGAATTTCTTAATTTCTGTATAACTGCCATAATATTTAAATACGTTGATTTTTAAAAGTAGCAAAAATAGGTTTTCGTGCCCGCATTTTCAAGCGTTTTAAAAATCTTTTTATATCTAATCCAACCAAATAGTTTTTTTGTAAATTTTACCCTTCCTTCTCACAATAAAAGTATATAATCCATGTCCTAACATAGACTTCCGAACATACATTTCTCTGTAATTTATTTTTTGAGGTTCGTCAATTTCAAAAACAGACGACATCACCACGCCATTTACCGATTTAATTTCAAATGTAAATGAGGTTTCTTGAGGGAAGGAAACCAACACCACCAAAGAATCAGATTTAAAATTCCTATTTACTAACAATATTGGATCTTTGTCAATGGGTGTCTTTTTTGTTTTCGCTGGCCAGTCGATTAATTGAATACAAGGCTTTCGAATATCATCATTATAGGCAGTAACCGCTGCCATTGCCCTGCCTTGAAATATCGTAAGTCCCACATAATCGCCCATAAATTCATCTTTTCCTGGCAATACAATGGGTTCGCTGGTTAATTTTATATTTTTTGAGGGACGTTTTTTGCACAATTCTGCCGAATAAATATCCGCAAAATGTCCTTTTTCACTATTCCTTTTGTCATACCAAATGAGCTTAGGATTTTCCAGTTTCTCATTCAATACGATATAGGGCGAAAATTGATCTACCCCCTCCATTTTATCATCATTAACAACAAAAGGACCTTCAAATGATTTGCCATTATTTACAGAATAAATATAATAAATATCAAAATCTCGAGATTCGTTTTGACAAGCAAACGTTACGTAAATATGATTATTTTTATCGGCCACAGCAAAGGGCATTCCATTGGTTCTTACCAATCCTTTCACTTTTTCAAAATTCCAACCGCCCGGCATGCGGCAAATTGCCTGATCAATTTCCCAAGTCTTTCCTGCATCAACACTTCTGTCCATCCAAAGTGTGTCGGCCCTCGACCAAAAACATAATAATGTACCATCACTGAGAATTGCGGTTGTTACTCCCTCCGATGTATTATCATCGTCTTGAGCCCCACCGCTTTTGTCACTCACTGTTATGGGATTTGAAAAACTCAATCCATCATCACTACTGATTGCAAATTTCACCCGGGTTGAATCTTGCTTATTTGCACTTCCGTATTGATCAAACTCTGTCCAAGTTAAATATATATTCCCTTGATATTTACTCTTTAATCCCTCATCAATAGAAAACCAGGGTTTATCTTGCATTTTGTTTTTATCGCTAGCTACGCAAGTAGATTCGAACACTTTACCATCCAAACTGCGTTCAAAAACTATACAATCAAACCAACTAGGCCATTTTTTCGACTTGTTTTTCGCCAAATGAGTAAAATATAGATTTCCCCTGTTTGAAAACTTCAAAACAGGATCACCGTAATAACCATAAGGAGTATTGGTATTTACAGATTCCCAACTTTTTCCAGCATCTGAGCTATGAAACAAGTTAGAGGTATTGTAGCCCAACCAAATATCATTTTTGTTGGTGGGATTGATTGCAATAGAAGGTTCATTTCCCTCAAGAACAGGATTTCCGAAATGGGTATTCCGAATTTGTCCAAAAACAAAAAGAGGGATAAAAGCCGCAACAATTGCAATGCATTTCATCCCTCAAAAGTATATTAAAAAATTGATTTAACCTTTTCTTGCCGACAACCAACGTTCAGCATCAAGTGCGGCCATACAACCACTACCCGCTGCTGTTACAGCTTGACGGTAAATTTTATCTTGTGCATCCCCTGAACAAAATACACCTTCAACATTGGTATAAGAAGTACCAGGAACGGTTTTGATATAACCTTGCTCGTCCATATCAATGTAAGGTTTAAAAATTTCTGTATTTGGCGTATGTCCAATTGCAACAAAGAAACCTTTGATTGCTATTTCTCTTAAATTACCAGATACATTATTTTTCACACGAACGGCTTCAACCCCTTTATCTCCTAATATTTCATCAGTTTCGGTATTGAACAAAACTTCAATATTTGGTGTATTTAAAACCCTATTCTGCATTGCTTTAGAGGCTCTAAATTCGTCTTTACGCACAATCATATAAACTTTTGTACAAATTTTAGAAAGATAAGTTGCTTCTTCACAGGCTGTGTCTCCGGCACCAACGATGGCCACATCTTGTCCTCTGTAGAAAAATCCATCACATACTGCACAAGCACTCACACCGCTACCGTTCAAACGCATTTCGGAAGGAATACCCAACCATTTTGCCGATGCACCTGTAGAAATAATTACAGTTTCAGCTTCAATTTCTTTTACGCCATCAACAATCACTTTTTGAGGACCACCATTGTTAAATTCCACCGAAGTAACCATTCCAAAACGCACATCAGCACCCAATCTAACAGCTTGCTTTTTAAATAATTCCATCATTTCAGGACCCATGATTCCATCTGGGTAACCGGGATAGTTTTCTACATCGGTTGTAATGGTCAACTGACCGCCCGGTTGAAGTCCCTCATACATAACAGGCTTCATATCAGCTCTCGCTGCATAAATTGCAGAAGTGTAGCCCGCAGGGCCACTTCCAATAATTAAACACTCAACTTTTTCTATTGCTTCAGACATAATAATTACAAATTTAATTTGGATATAAGGAATTTAATATGATAAAATACAGGTTATTAACTCAACGACAATAATTCTCTGTACTTAGGAAGTACCCAGTCAGCATCGTCAACAAGGCGTTCAATTTCATCACAGCTTTCTCTGATTTCATCAAATAAACCTTTCACTTTTTTATTGTATAACAAAGCTTTTGCATGGGCGTCGGCCAATTTATTGGCTTTGGCGCGCTCGTTGGTCATTTGATTGTTTAATTCGTAAGCATTGTTTATGTGATTGCTTAATTCCTCAATGATATCCAATTGTGCTTTCACAGAAGATTTGCTTTGACCAATTGCCAATAAAGTTTGAACATTGTCGGCCAATCTTTTTTGGTATTTAATACCTGCAGGAATTACAAAATTTTGAACCAATTCATTCAATACACGTCCTTCAATTTGAATTCTCAAATTAAACGACTCATATCTAATTTCAGTTCTCGCTTCTAATTCTTTGTGGCTGTAAATTCCATTTTTCACAAATACATCAACACTACTTGGCGACATATAAAATGCCAATGCTTCAGCTGTATTTTTTACGTTGTTCAATCCGCGTTTTTTTGCTTCTTTCACCCACTCATCGCCATAACCGTTACCACCAAACAAAATACGTTTGCTGCTGGTTAATTCTTCGCGAAGCACTTGTTTGATAATTTCCTCTTTCGCAACACCTTTAGATGTTTTAATTTTAGCATCCACTTTGGTTTTGAATTTAACCAATTGATCGGCAACAATGGTATTCAAGACAACCATAGGACTTGCGCAGTTGTCGCTACTTCCTACCGCTCTAAATTCAAACTTATTGCCAGTAAATGCAAATGGAGAAGTTCTATTGCGATCTGTATTATCGATTAAAATTTCAGGAATATTTGGCACTTGAATTGCCCCGCCTTTGTTGTCAGCTTCTTTTGAAGATGTTTGATTGCTTTCAAAATCATTCAAAACATGCTCCAAAGTATCACCAACAAATACAGACATAATTGCTGGAGGCGCTTCGTTTGCACCCAAACGGTGATCGTTACCTGCAGTTGCAATACTTGCTCTCATCAAATCTGCATGATCATGAACCGCTTTGATAACATTGATAAAGAAAGTTAAAAATTGCAAGTTTTGTGCTGGCGTATGTCCTGGTGACAACAAATTAACACCTGTATTTGTTACCAAACTCCAGTTGTTGTGTTTACCACTTCCGTTGATGCCTTTGAAAGGTTTTTCATGTAACAATACTTTTAATCCATGATCTTGGGCAACTGCTTCCATCACATCCATCAACAATGTATTATGATCAACTGCCAAGTTTAACGTTTCAAATTGTGGCGCACATTCAAATTGCCCCGGAGCAACTTCATTATGACGGGTTCTCAAAGGAATACCCAGTTGGTGAGCTTTCTCTTCGAAATCAACCATAAATGCTTGAACATCCCTCGGAATAGATCCAAAGTAATGATCTTCTAATTGTTGCCCTTTTGCAGGAGTATGACCAATTAAAGTTCTACCTGCATACATCAAATCAGGACGCATTTTGAACAAATCTTCGCGAACCAAAAAATACTCTTGTTCAACACCAAGACTCACGAAACAATCATTTACTTTTTCATCGAAATATTTGCAAACATCGGTTGCTGCTTTGCGCACAAATGCCAAAGTTTTTAATAAAGGTGCTTTATAATCTAGAGCTTCACCTGTATACGATACAAAAATTGTAGGGATACAAAGTGTTCTAGAATTTGCTTTTTCTATAATAAATGCCGGTGAACTCGGATCCCAAACTGAATAACCTCTTGCCTCAAATGTGTTGCGAATTCCTCCGTTAGGAAAAGAACTTGCATCTGGCTCTTGTTGGGTTAAAGATTTTCCAGAGAACACTTCAATTCCAGTATCAATCCCAGTTGGCTCGAAGAAGCTATCGTGCTTTTCAGCTGTAGTACCTCTCAACGGCTGAAACCAATGAGTGTAGTGGGTAGCACCCATATCCAATGCCCAATTTTTCATTCCTTCAGCTACCCCATCAGACATTTCACGGCTAACCGCTAGTCCTTCATTAATTGCTTTTTCAATGGCTTTTTGAGAAGCGGCACTCAAATATTGTTTTTGCGCTCTCGGGCCAAAAACCATTTCTCCAAAATACGACGAAATGCCGTTTTCTGGCAAAATAGTTGTTGTTACAGTTTCTTCTTTCGGAGTGGCTTTTTCGGTAGATGATTTTTTGGTAGGCATTTTTGTTTCTGAAATTATTAATTATTAGATGGTGCAAATTTAGTTTGTTCTCTCTGTAAAAGCGTAATTGATTAATAAATATTTCATCAACAATTGTCAACGCAACACTTATCATGTCTTGTATCTCGTTTTTAGGCGATTTGCAAAACAATTTCAATAATTCTTGCACACTTTTGAAAATTATCCCCATTTTAACAACGTAACTCTTTAAATTCGCCCAATATTTCAATTATGGGTCACTCCCGCATAGACAAACTCTCAGCAGCCGGCTTACTGATCACGTTGGGGATCATATACGGCGATATCGGAACTTCTCCGCTCTACGTTATGAACGCTATTGTTGGTAGCAAAGTAATTTCTGAAACCCTGGTTTTAGGTGGTATCAGTGCAGTGTTTTGGACACTCACCATTCAAACCACACTAAAATATGTACTCCTTACGCTACAAGCAGACAACAAAGGTGAGGGTGGTATTTTTTCATTGTTTAGCCTATTACGTCGTCGCTTTCCTTATTTGGTGGTTGGAACCATGGTGGGTGGCGCAATGCTACTCGCCGATGGGATAATTACTCCTCCAATTTCTGTGGCCTCGGCTATTGAAGGACTTAGGTTCATCAACCCGACTAATGGGTATCACATAGATTTACGAGACATTCAAACAGTTCCAATTGTAATTTCAATAATTGTAATGATATTCCTGTTCCAACGAGCGGGAACAAATGTTGTAGGCAAATTTTTTGGACCAATCATGCTCGTTTGGTTTGGTATGCTCGCTGTATTAGGCGGATCCCAAATTATTCATCACCCAGAAGTATTAAGAGCATTAAACCCAATTTGGGTGTATCGATTTATAGATTCAAGTCCAAATGCGTTCTTATTGTTAGGGGCCGTTTTCCTCTGCACAACAGGTGCAGAAGCGTTGTATTCCGACTTGGGACATTGCGGCAAAAAGAACATTCAATATTCATGGATTTTTGTAAAAATATGTTTGTTGGCAAATTATTTTGGTCAAGGTGCATACTTAATGAAACATATAGGTGAAACACTTGGTGAGTCAAGAGTATTCTATTCTACCATGCCCGATTGGTTCCTTCCAATTGGAATTTCAATTGCCACTATGGCAGCAATTATTGCTTCACAAGCCTTAATCAGCGGTTCTTTCACCTTGGTGTCAGAAGCCATTCGATTGCATTTCTTCCCTAAATTTACCGTAAAATTCCCTACCGCAGTTAAAGGACAAATTTATATCCCTACAGTAAATACCGCATTGTTGGCTGGATGTATTTGTATCGTTTTAATATTCAAAGAATCGGCTGCAATGGAAGCGGCATATGGCTTGGCAATTACCGTAACCATGCTAATGACAAGTATTTTATTGTTCTATTACTTGAAAACAAGACGTTGGAACATCGTGATTATTTGGATCATTATGCTTGTGTTTTTTGCAGTTGAATCTGCATTTTTAATGGCCAACTTATCCAAATTTATGGAAGGTGGTTTTGTAACTTTGTTAATCGGTGCCGGTATCATTTTGGTTATGTATGTTAGCTACAGAGGTGGACAGATAAAACAGAAAATGGTAATGACAGAAAAACTGACCAATTACAGAGACAAATTGCGCTCTCTAAGCCAAGACACAACTCTGCCAAAATTTGCAACTCACTTAATCTACTTATCGAAAGCAAAACTAGACGATGAAGTGGAATCGCCACTGATATATTCTATCCTTCATAAGCGTCCTAAAAGAGCAGATTTCTATTGGTTTATCAATGTGGATGTAACCGACGAACCCTATACCATGGAATACAAAGTAAACGTAATTGAAAAGAATGACATCTATAAAGTACGTTTCAGACTTGGGTTCCGTGTACAACAGAAAATTAGTCTTTACCTAAAAATGGTAATTACTGAAATGATTGAAAATAAAGAAATTGATTTGGATCCATATTACCATGGATTTATTGATAAACACAGCATTGGGGATTTCCGTTTCGTACTTGTAGAAGAAGAAATGAGTACCGAAAATGATTTGCCTATATTTGATAATCTTATTATGGATGGGTACGAAAAAATGAAGTTTTTGGCGGGTCGTCCTGAAAAATGGTTTGGATTAGATGGAAGTATGGTGACCAAAGAATTGGTTCCCGTTGTTATTGCTCCTAGAACCGATGTGTCACTAAAAAGAATTCGTTAACATGAATAAAAAAATGCTTTTTCTTGCCTTCCTTTTTTGGGGGACATGCGTAGTTTCAAATGCTCAAAATATTGCTTTTGACGATATTTTTAACAACAAATCTTTAAGGCCAAAGTCAGCAAACATCGGACAATTTTCAAACGATGGCAAGTTTTTAATCAGCACTAAAACTGCAAAAACCGGCGACAAAAATACTTGGTGGGTAATCCTACAAAATCCTGCCAACCCTTCTGATTCTATCAAAACCCTTTTCCATTCGAATTGGTTTGAAAAAATATTACCCGAAGGGTCAACCACATTTTCATCTGATGAGAAATTCATGTTGGTTGAAACCAATCCTCAAAAGATTTACCGTCACAGTTCTTCGGTGAATGCCTATGTGGTCGATATTCAAAACAAGAAAATTATTGATATTCCGGGTAGATTTAGATACCCTACTTTGAGTCCCAATAACAAAAACGTGGCCTATGTAAAAGACAATAACATGTTTGTTTTTGATTTGACTACAGGAAAAGAAAATCAAATTACCACTGATGGCAAGAACAACGAAATCATTAATGGTGCCGTTGATTGGGTTTATGAAGAAGAATTTTCAATGAGTGTTGGGTTTCAATGGAGTCCTTCAGGAAACTTTTTGGCCTTTTACCGTTTCGACGAATCAAAGGTGAAAGAATTTTCAATGGATATCTTTCAAGGTCTTTATCCCTCACAAGAAAAATGGAAATATCCAAAAGCAGGTGAAGCCAATTCTCAAGTAGATGTTTTCATTTATGACTTGGCAAAAAACAAAAAAATTGCAGCCAATGTTGAGAGCCAAAGAGACCAATATATTCCAAGAATTCAATGGACACAAACCGATAATCAATTAAGCATTCAAAGATTGAACAGATTGCAAAACCATTGGGAACTCTTGTTCTGCAATCCTGCAAATGGAAATTGCAAACTTGTTTTGGAAGAAAAAGACCCAGCATATGTGGATATCAATGACAATTTGATGTTTTTACCAAATACTTCTCAGTTGTTGTACACTTCTGAAAAATCTGGATTTAACCATTTGTATTTATTTGATTATGTCACCAACAAAAGCAATCAAGTTACCAGTGGAAACTGGCAAATCAACAGAATTTGCGGTTTTAATGCAATAACAAATACCGTTTATTACACATCTACAGAATTCTCAACCATTCAAGATAATTTGTGGAAGGTGTCAATCACCACCAAAAAACGCAGCATGTTTTCGAGTATCTCTGGGAATACTTCCGTAATTATGAGTAGCAATGCTGCCTGGTATTATGTAATTCAATCAAATTTTTCTGGAAATCCAATATCCAAAACAACGTTGATTGATGGATCAAAAGAAATCTCAATAAAATCACCAACAAAACTTGTAGATCTTTTTGGAAGTAGTCAGGTAATTACAATTGAAGACAACACTGCATGGTCTATCTATATGGCGAAAATGAATTTAGGTCAGTGCACTTTTGGTCAATTGAAAAACGCCGATGGGGTTTCATTAAATTATTGGATGATTAAGCCTTATAACTTCGACTCTACCAAAAAATATCCCGTTTTGATGTATATGTACGGTGGACCAGGAAATTCAACCGTAAGGAATTCATATGCTGGAAGAAACTTTTTGTGGTTTCAACACCTTGCAAGTTTGGGATATATTGTATTCAGTGTTGACAACCGTGGAACTGGCAATATGGGTGCTGCATTCAAAAAAGCAACCTACTTAAACTTAGGTAAGTTAGAACAAGAAGATCAAGCAGCAGGAGCACAATGGTTAGGAGCATTAAAATATGTTGACGCTTCGCGCATTGGTTTGTGGGGATGGAGCTTCGGTGGCTATTTAACAAGTTTGTGCTTGGTAAAAAGCCCTGACCTATTTAAAATGGGAATGGCAGTTGCACCGGTAACGCATTGGAAATTCTACGACAATATTTACACTGAAAGATATTTAAGGACTCCGGAATTGAATAAGGCGGGTTATGAAGACAACTCTCCTATCAATTTTACCAAGAATTTAAAGTCTAAATATTTGATTGTACATGGAACCGCCGACGACAATGTGCATTTCCAAAATGCAACCGAAATGATCAAATCAATGATTCAAAGCGGCGTTAATTTTGATTCAGAAATTTATCCAAATAGAAACCACGGAATTGGCGATTTGGCCGCTCAAAAACATCTATTTAAAAAACTAACTACCTTTGTAAAAGAAAATTTATAAATTCATTTTTGTTAAACTTAATTAAACATCATGTTACCAGAATTAGGAAAACCAGCCCCAGCATTTTCAGCATTGAATGAAAATGGAAATACCATCACGTTAAATGATTTTGCAGGTAAAAAACTAGTATTGTACTTTTATCCAAAAGACGACACTCCAGGTTGCACCGCGGAAGCGTGCAGCTTGAGAGACAATTATAATGATTTGATTGCAAAAGGATATGCTGTTTTGGGAGTGAGTCCTGATGATTCTAAAAAACACACAAAATTTATTGCCAAATACGAATTGCCATTTAGCCTTTTAGCAGATACAGATCAAGCTGTTTGCAATGCGTATGGCGTTTGGGTTGAGAAAAGCATGTATGGCAAAAAATACATGGGTGTTGCCAGAACCACGTTTGTGATTGACGAAACTGGAGTGTTAACTGAAATCATTGAAAAGGTTGACACCAAAAACCACGCTTCGCAAATCAAATAAATCAGCATGACAACAATCCCTCAAATAAAAATTGGTGTAATTGGAAATGGAAGTTGGGCAACAGCTTTAATTAAAATTCTATCAGAAAATAGCGCCATTTCTATTCGTTGGTGGATGCGCGATGAGGCAACGGTTGACTATATCCAAGAGTTTCATCATAACCCAAAGTATTTATCGTCTGTTGAAATTGACCAAGATTTGATTCAGGCAACCACCAACATTCAAGAGGTATTAGATAATTCCGATATCATTTTATTGGCTGTGCCGTCGGCTTTTTTAAATCAAGCATTGAAGAATGCAAAATTGCCAATAGATAAAACTTACATTACCGCAATCAAAGGCATTGAACCCCATTCAAAATTGGTAATTGCAAAATATTTGCAACAAAATTTCAATATCCCGCTAGAAAATATTATCCTTATTTCAGGTCCTTGTCATGCTGAAGAGGTAGCACTTGAGAAATTAAGTTACCTTACCATCAGCGGTCATGTGCCTGAAACAACCAATAAAATTGCTCAACTGTTTGATTGCAGGTTTATCAATATTTCGCAAACCCAAGATTTGATTGGGGCAGAATATGCATCGGTATTGAAAAATATTTATGCTATTGGATCAGGAATTGCGCATGGTTTGGGCTATGGCGACAATTTTCAAGCTGTTTTTGTAGCAGCAGCCATTCGTGAAATGGAAACATTTTTAAATGCCATTCACGTTGAAAAAAGAGATGTAAAAGAGGCTGCTTACTTGGGTGATTTGCTAGTTACCTGTTACTCTCAGTTTAGCCGAAACCGTTCTTTTGGCACTATGTTGGGTAAAGGATATTCAGTAAAATCGGCACAATTAGAAATGAATATGATTGCGGAGGGATATTATGCCACTGAACTTGTTCATGAATTAGCAGTTCAAAAAAATATTGAAATGCCTATTGTAAAAGCTGTTTTTGAAGTTGCTTATAAGCAAGGAAATGCCAAGAAAATATTTAATTTTTTGGCAGAAAAGCAACTTTACTAAAACATTTACCCCTTTCAATTGTAATTTATAACAGGATGACATTTAAAATCTATACCCGTAAAGGCGACGATGGAAAAACTGGCCTTATTGGCGGTGACCGCGTTGCAAAACACCATATTCGCGTTGAAAGTTATGGTACCGTTGATGAGTTAAATAGTCATATTGGGTTGGTTCGAAGCTATGTAAGCAACACCACCGAAGAACATATTCTTGCAGATATTCAAAACAATTTATTTACAATTGGTTCTTACCTAGCATCTTCGGCAAGCAGCAAAATGAATTTGCCTGAGTTTCATGAAGAGAGTATTGAAATCATTGAGAAAGAAATTGATAGATTAACAGATCAACTTCCTGAATTAAAAAACTTCATTTTGCCAGGTGCAACCAAAGAAGGTGCTGAGGCTCATATTGCCCGTTGTGTCTGTAGAAGAGCTGAACGTTTGGTTGTTCATTTGTCGGATATTGAAGAAATTGAAGCGTTCATTATCAAATATTTAAATCGCCTAAGCGACTATCTATTTACCCTTGCTAGATTTCTAGACATGAAATTTGGAGGGACAGAAATTCCTTGGATTCCAAGAGCTAAATCGGAATAACCATTCCCCTATTGTATAATTTAATAATTATTTAATGGATTTCACTTGTTTACTTGTTTAAACAAATGTAAATTTGCACTATTATTATGAAAAACATATTTTTTATTATCACTGCAGTAGCAACTATGATGTTTGCTTCATGCGGAAGCAACGCGACTGAAGCAGGTGCTGCAGATAGCGCATTATCGGCTACAGAAGGTTCAGCATCTTACGTTGTTGATTCAACTAGCGTTCTTAATTGGGGCGGTTCTAAAATTGTTGGCGTTGGTGCACACAAAGGAACAATTGCAATTACTGAAGGTTCTGTAAGCGTTGAAAACGGCAATATTACTGCTGGTACTTTCACTGTAGACATGACAAAAATGACATGTACAGATAGCATTCCAGCGGAATATAGCGAAAAATTAATTGGTCACTTAGGTGCTGACGATTTCTTTAACGTAGCTAAATTCCCAACTGCTAAATTTGTTATCTCTGAAGTTAAAGCTGAAGCTAACGGTGAAAACACACACGTTATTTCTGGTAACTTAACTTTACGTGATTCTACTAAAAACATCAGTTTCCCAGCTGCAGTTACTATTTCTGCTGACGGCGTTACTGCCAAAGGTAAAGCAACTATCAATCGTTTAGATTGGGGTGTAAACTACGACAAAGCCAACATGAGCATCTCTGAAAAAGCAGCTGCTAAATTGAAAAATGGTGTAGTTTCTAAAGACATTGAAATCGGTTTCGATATCAAAGCGTCAAAAAAATAATTGTTAAACCTATTTAAGATTTCAAAAGGCCTCGTTTACGAGGCCTTTTTTGTTTGGTAGATAATTTTCCTTTGGAAAGAGATCTATTAACAACCTCTTCAGTAATTCTATAATTCTTTTACCACAAATGCCCATATTTTCATTTGGACATCGACACCCATAAGATATGATTGATTGCGCAATCCAACTGTGATACTTCTATTTACATCCAGTGGAGTATCAAATATGTCAATATATTTATTATGAATATTTTTAGTTTGAGGTTTTGATAAAAATGACTGAAATGTTGAATTATCAAAACTAAAACTATCGTTATACTTGGTTTCTATAAAGAACAAATCTGCATTTGTTTTCCCTAATTCAGTAATTGGTAAAGACGATAAAATACCCCAACCATAAGCAACAACCGGATCTTGAGTTAATTTCAAAGTCGCAGCAGATAATATTACTTTAGACAATGCATCAACTGGTTCGGGACCTGCACCCATCCAATATGACCAATAAACTGTTCTCTTTGGAAAATTGATTGTTCTGGTCATAATAGATTTATTAGAAAAAACAGCAGTACTTCTTGCGCCTATCCTAAATGTTTCATCAACTATTTTAATTGGGGTAACATAATCATTATATACAACAGCAGTCTCTTCGACATCCTTTTTACAAGATTGGACTAAACTTATCAATATCAATATACCAATAATGCTTTTCAAAAATCTAGACATCACAAACATTGATTAATTTTATAAACAAAACCAGTATGTGACATCAATGGACTATTGTCTGTTAAATGCCTGACTTCAAAACTCACTGGGGCAAATCCTGTTCTGTGATTGTACTCAGAAGTATTATTTAAAAAGGAATTTAAATCCTCAATTGTACTGATGGTTGTTGATGGTCCTGGGGTTGATTCTAATGTTAATTTTAAATCGGAAATTAATGTTCTCTGTCCAATAGATAAATTGCCCACAATTTTACCAAAGTAAATATTCAACGCTGTTACAACATCTCTTTGGCTGTAAGTAGATTCCAACTTAACCACAGCCATTCTACCATATGAAACACTGGAAATATAAGCAGGAGGATTGGTTTTGGACATTACTCTTTTTAAATCTGAAGCAACTGTACCAATTTTAAAAAAACCTGCAGGATTAGATGGGTATTCAACTGAAGCATGAAAGTAAATGGTTTTGATTAACATGTACATTGAATTACTACCTGTAGTGGTAATATCATCAAATTTAAATTTCAAATTGCCCGCCAAAAATTGATAGGATAGCCCAAAATCTGCAAAAGTTTGCTCCTTTGAATATTTTATTTCGCATTGTTGATAGGTGTATAATGGCGGCATAAACCAAAAGTATCTTGAATTATTCGAAATATAAGAGGTAATATTCGATTTATTAGGATCAATCACATTTAATCCTTTAGTGCCTTGAGAACCAGTTATTGTAATATTAATAGGCTCTCGGGGAAATGCTCCTATTCCAACAACTTTCCCTTGGCTTTGAACAAATTCACCCTGAACAATATTTCCAGGCCAAATATCGGACTTATCTAAATCGTAAAATGAATTAAATTCTGTAACCCTTTGTATCCTTTCAACTACTAACGAGCTACATTTTGTTGATACTCCATTCATGATAATATTCTCAATTACAGTATCAATTACTTTTGATGAGTTAATGGGTGGTGCAGGTAACGTATTCAAAGAATCAACGGTATAATTTAAACCATTAGAATCTTTGTTCACTGTTTCTTCCTTTTTACAAGAAAAAACTAACACGATCAAACCAAAGAGGAAAATTTGACGAATTTTCATTTCAAGACAAATATATGCAATAATTAATTAATGATTTCTGTCTAACCAAAAAGCCCCGCGATTTCTCGCGGGGCTTTTGTTTATTTTATAACTTAATTCAATTACGATTTATAAATATCTGTTACCAACCCAAACAAATCGGCGGTTGATATACAATGCATCAGTGAAACTTGCGTTTCCACTTGGATTGCCACCCGTTACGTGTAAATCACTGAACGCAGCGTGTTGGTTTACAAACGCAGCTCCCGTGAAATTGAAACTTACTGGAGTAAATACCGCATTCATAGTGTTTTCAACTTCTTCCATGAAAGATGCATTCGTTGAATAACATTGACAAGTAATTGCACCTTTGTTTTCAGCACTTGCTGCAGTTAAACTTAAACACTCATTTGAATCGGCTGCTTTAACAACAAATAAAATTGGACCGAAGCACTCGTGCTGCCAAGTATCAGCATCTTTTGCATCAACCACTACAACAGATGGCGACAATACACGGGTATCGGCGAATTCAGGGTTCACACATTCTAATGGACCCAAAGCCACACTTAGATTTTCTAACATTTTCAAAACACGATTTTTGGTAACATCATTTTGAATGGCACCCAAAGTAAATGGACCCATTTTAGGATTTTCTACCAACCCTTTAATTGCACCTGCAATACCTGAAACAACTTCATCAAAGCTTAAATGTCCCTCAGAAGTAGAAATACCTCCAGCCGGAACAAACACGTTTTGAGGAGCAGTACACATTTGACCACTATACAAACTTGCAGCAAAAGCCAAGTTACCGAATACCGCTTTCGGATCGTTTACACTTTCCAAAATTACAGAATTAACACCCGCTTTTTCGGTAAATACCGTTTTGCCAGACAAGCCTTCAATATAATCACCAAAAGCTGAACCTCCAGTGTAATCAATCAATTTAACATCTTTCTGCTCAGCCAATTCTTTGGTAATTGGACTTTCAACAGTATCAACCGCCAATTGAACAATTGACGTAGGCAAACCATGTTTACTCAACACTTTTTGCATTTCTGCAACCACAATGGCAATAGGTAATATGCTTTTTGGATGTGGTTTTACAATACTCACATTGCCTGCAATCAAATTTGCAAACAACCCTGGAACGGTGTTCCAAGTTGGGAAAGTACTGCAACCAATTACCAACCCAATTCCCTTAGAAATAGGTTTGAAATTCTTTTTAATGGTTAAGTCAAACTTGCCCATGTTTTTCACCCAATTTACATCGGCATCAAAACGCGACAATTCTTGAAGTCCCATTGCAATCACCTCTAGCGCCCTATCGTTTGCATGAGGACCGCTTGCTTGGAAACTCATTACAAAACTTTGTCCTGTAGTGTGCATTGTTGCATAGGCAATTTCAAAGAATCGATCTTTAACTGCATCGAGCATTTCCACCAAAATATTGGCTTTGTTCTGAACTGAAATCGCATTCCAAGCTGCTTTTGAAGCATTTGCATTGGCAATTAAAGTGTCTACAGAAAATTGAGGATAGTGAACGCCCAATCCAACCTGCATATATGGAGAAACCTCCGTTCCTATCCATCCAATTGCATTGTTAGAATCAAGTTCTGTGAAATTTTCGTTCAGTTGTTTGCTAAATGCAGTTTTTCCAGCTTCATTTCCATCTTCGGCGTATGCTTTCGGATTTTCAGGGTATGCGCTGAAATATAAACGATTTTTCAATGCGGCTTGCGCATCATTTAATATTGAATTCATTGCTTGTGTTGTCATATAATTTTATGCTAAACCTGTTTGACCACCAAAATTCAAAGGAACGTTAGGTCCACCTTGCATTTCGTCAATTTCTACTTCTCCAAAATTGGCTTCATAACTTGCCAAATTGTCGCCCAATGCCATCAACAATCTTTTGGCATGATGGGGAGCCAAAATGATCCTACTTTTCACCTTTCCCTTAGGAACTCCCGGCATCATTCTTATAAAGTCAACAATAAATTCAGATTGACTGTGTGTAATAATTGCAAAATTACTATAAGTACCTTCTGCAACTTCTTCGCTTAACTCAATATCCAAAGATTGAGGAACTTGTTCATCGTGATTGTTCGACATAGTACAAATTTAGCGTATAAAAAATAAAAGTGGCGTGATTTTCATCGAGATTTTGTAATTTCGTAATTCATGAATCGCGTAAAATTCCTATTTTTTATTGTCATTTGTTTTTTTGCCATTCAAATTGCGAATGCACAAACCCCCACTTGGGTTGATATTTCAAGTATCATTTATAAAAACTGCACCCAATGTCATTCAGATGGAGGAATAGCACCCTTTTCGTTGGTTGGTTATAACAATTGCAAAAACATGGCAAGTAGCATTGCCAGTTCTACCCAATCTAAGAGAATGCCACCTTGGCCAGCCGATCCAAAATATAGAAGGTATGCACATGAAAGGGTTCTGAGTGCGAATGAAATCGATCAACTAAAAAAATGGGCCGACAATGACGCGCCATATGGCGATACCACAATAAAGATAGCGGATCCAACTTCAAACAACGGCACCCAACTTAAGAATATATCCCTCATGTTGAAGATGCCGAATTACACGGTAAATACTTCAAACGATGAATATCGCTGTTTTGTATTGCCAACCAATTTAACACAAAATCAATTTGCAACAGCCCTCGAAGTGATTCCGGGAAACCGCAGCATTGTGCATCATGTTCTTGTTTTTCAAGATACGAGTTCTATTCCCACCGCAAAAGATTTGGCCGATCCAAATCCCGGTTATTTGGCATATGGAGGGACGGGTTCTCCCACCTCGCAACTCATTGGAATCTATGTACCTGGACAAGAACCTATGGTATTTCCGGCAGGTTTTGGGACAAAAATTCTTAAGAATACAAAAATCATCCTTCAAGTTCACTATCCAAAAGGCATTAGCAATCAACTCGACTCTACAAAGGTGGCACTTAAATTGACCACGAGTAATTTACGTGAGGTTTACATTGCATCTATTCTAAATCACAACAACAATAACATGACGAATGGTCCGTTATACATACCAGCAGATCAGAAAAAGACGTTCTATACAAAGTATGTTGTTGGAGGAAAAGCAACCGTTTTTGCTTGCGCACCGCACATGCATTTAATTGGCCAAAAAATTAAGGCTTATGGCTTGAATGCAAATGGCGATACAACTAAAATCATCAATATTCCCAATTGGGATTTCCATTGGCAGAGAACGTATAGTTTTTATAGGCCACTTATTATTAATGCTGGATTGACACTTTGGGGAGAAGCTTATTATAACAACACCGCGTCTAATTTATTGAATCCAAACTTACCTCCATTGGCTGTGTCAAAAGGAGAAAGCACCACAGACGAAATGATGTTGGTTTATTTTTGGTATACAGGTTATCAATCAGGAGATGAAAATATTGTAATGGACAGCATGCCGTTAAAAAACTTGTCTTCGATTATTAATCCCATCAAAAACTCAGTAAATATTGCCCCAATTCCAGCGAATCAAAATTTGCAATTCAGCAGTAACTTGGGAATTAATAAAATTACTTTATTTTCTCTTGAGGGACAAAAAGTGATTGAATACCAATTAGATAATCAGAAAAACGGCAGCATTAATTGTCAATACCAACCTGATGGTATGTACATTTTAGAGCTAAAATCTGATAAAACGGTTACCCGAAAAAAGATTCTGATTGCGCATTAGGACTTACCCTATTATTTTGCACAAATCACAGAAATTTCAACGAGTGCATCTTTTGGTAATCTTGAAACTTCTACTGTTTCTCTTGCAGGATAAACACCTGATGAAAATGATTTTGCATATTCTTCGTTGACAATTGGAAAATCGTTCATACTTTTTAGGAAGATACTTGTTTTCACAATATTGTCGAAAGTAAGTCCTGCTTCGGTAAGCAAAGCTTCTATATTTTTCATGACTTGTTGGGTTTGTAATTTCACATCGGTGGCCGATACAAAATTACCTGTAGCAGGATCTAAAGCAATTTGTCCAGAAAAATAGTAGGTGTTACCAAAACGAACTCCTTGGCTATATGGACCAATTGGAGCAGGAGCATTTTTTGTAAAAATAGTTTCTCTCATCATCTTTGTTGTATTTTTGTATGCACATGAAAATAGCAGTATTGGGAACAGGCAAAAAAGCGGAAGCTTGGAAAGCCAAAAATTTAAACGCAAATTCCTACGCATGGGTGCAAGATACACAATCTCATGCCGATTTTGATGTTTTTGTTGATTTAGATTTCGACGAGAATTTCACAAATCTACTTTCGTATTCAACCAATACAAAAACATTATTTTTAGTAAGTGCTGTAAATATTTCGTTAGAAGGTGCGTTTGCCGAAAATCAAATAAAGCAACACGATTTAAAAATTATTGGAATCAATTCGCTACCCACGATGGTTGATCGCACCACTTTAGAATATACAAATCCTTATAACATTGAAATCCCATCTGATTTATTTGAAACTTTGGGTTACACAGCATCAACAAAAGTTGATAGTAGGGTTGGACTGGTAACACCGCGTATCATTTGCATGATTATCAATGAAGCGTTTTACACGGTTCAGGAAGGAACTGCGAATGCCGCGGATATTGACACAGCCATGAAGCTTGGTACAAACTATCCCAAAGGTCCTTTCGAATTCTTAGAATTAATGGGCATTAAGAATGTATACAATACATTAAACGCCGTTTATAATGATACCCATGAAGAAAGATATAAGATTTGTGGGCTTCTTAAGAATTCCTTCTTAAGAAGGGATTCTTAAGAAGGGATTAGACAGGTTAGACGGGTTAGACAGATTTTTAGGGAATTCTAAGGTTTATAAAGATTGGTTTAGAAGACCTTGCGGTCGTTTAGATGGCTGCGCCGTTTAGAAGACCTACCGGTCGTTTAGATGGCTGCGCCGTTTAGAAGACCTACCGGTCGTTTAGTAAATGGTTTCAAATTTCGATACCCTTTCTAAACGCATGGCAATGCTTCTA
>Ga0214923_10003038_pt1 | contig 21457 bp, 21 predicted proteins | sample LL1510_MetaG_FD_177993 | JGI IMG/M metagenome (GOLD analysis project Ga0214923, IMG submission 177993) | Freshwater microbial communities from Lake Lanier, Atlanta, Georgia, United States - LL-1510 | ecosystem: Environmental > Aquatic > Freshwater > Lake | place: USA: Georgia | collected...
TATTTGAAGGCAACAGCACTACGCAAAAGCCACGGAAAAAACCCTGTCATCAAAAAAGTTCCTCTTGAAAACAATGCCCAGTTGTTCCCTATAGGAATCACAAAGCTTGGCGCTTTTGGAACGTACACACGACGACGATTCCCTTTTATATCGTCAATGATCGTCTTTGCGGCAAACTTCCCATCTACAATTGCTGTCTGAGCAAGACCTGAAAATGTTGTCCCCGCACCATCCCCAATAACAAATACGTTGTTGTGTGAAGGAAGTGTAAGCGTATCAGAAACAACAACACGTTTGCGTTCAGTCATTTCAACCTTTGGGATTTTTTCGAACAGTGGATTAATACGCGTCCCCGCAGTCCAGACCAATGTGTGCGCTTTCATATGCATATCTTTCATCGTAATGTCAGCAACATCTTGACTCTGCAATGTGCGCCCCGTAAAAATATTGACACCCATTTTGCGAAGGCGTGCCGTTGCCACACGGGAAACATTTTCTGGGAGTGTTGGCAAAATGCGGTTGTTCGATTCAACAAGATCAATCGTAATGATATTTGGATCAACACTATAGAGTTTTGCAAGACGAGTGAGAAATACGCGAAGATCTCCCGCAAGCTCTACCCCCGATGGTCCACCCCCTACCACAATCACATGGAGTCGTTCAACAAGTTCATCTTTTGATAGTGTTCCGCTCGTAGCAATAAGTTTTTTGAAGTGTTCTTTGAGTCGGAGCGCCTCGTCGACTGATTTAAAACTGAATGACTGATCAGGAAGCCCGGGGATGTTGAAGTAGTTTGTTTCAGAACCAAGCGAAAGAATCACATAATCATATTGAATTTGTACGCCACCAGAGAGTGTTACGTATTGTTCGTCTGTGTTAATCCCTTCAAACGTTTCTTGCACAACATGGACAGTGGAACGCGGGAAAATAGTTCGAAGCAGAACCGAGACTTCGATAGCGAGCGCGCCGGTCACAAGTTTGTACAGCGCGGGGTAATATTCAAAGTGGTCGTTTTTTGAAATAAGGGTAATAGCCAGCGGAAGACCGGCGCGCTCGAGCTCTTTGACTGCTGCGATCCCTGCAAACCCTCCGCCAATTACAACGACTTTTTTTACTCTGTTCATGGGGGTGAGTATAGCAAATATAGACTAAAAAAGCCTTATTTTGCTATACTTGTAATGTAATGACTGATGAATCGTCACACTATAGAGATCGTTTGACACCACAGACAGGAAAAGCGGAAGATTCATTCTTCTCGATTCTTAGAAGTTATCAAGATAAGATTTTTCGCTACGCTCTTTTTCGTACCAACGACCGAGAGGTGGCACTCGATATTACACAAGATGTTTTTGCTAGTGTATGGAGATATCTTGCTTCAGGAAAGAGTATCGAATACGAAGAGGCATTTGTATATCGCATCGCGAAAAATGCAATTATTGATTTTTTCAAGAAACGAAAAGCGCTCTCGCTTGATTTTTTGGAAGAAAGCGGATTTGACGCCAAAGGAGATGACGGCGGCACGCTTGCTGAAAAAAATTCTGAACTCGCATATGTCCTTACTCTCATTGACGAACTCGATGAAGAACAGAAGCAATTAATCCACCTACGGTATGTAGAAGAATTATCTCTTGAAGAAATTGCCACATTGTTCGAACGGACACCAAACGCAATCGCCGTCCGACTTCATCGAATCATCGCAAAACTTAAAGAACGATACAAATAATTTTTTATGGAACACCACCTACACAATCTATCAAAAATACTCCACGAAACACGGCTCACCCAAGAAGAGTCTGCTCGTTTGCGCGCACGACTTACTACATATACACTCGAACATCCAATAAAAGAACACCTTCCGCTCTACCAACGAGCGCTTGAACACGGCATGAGAATCGCATTGTCGACATTTCTATTTATGATCTTTGTTGGCGGAAGCGTCTCAGTTATCGCGGATAACGCACTTCCTGGTGATCCACTCTACTCATTTAAGGTGCACGTGAATGAAGAAGTAAAAGGAGCTTTTCTCTCAACCCCTGCAAAAAAAGCGGCATACCAAACCAACCGAATCCAAGAACGCCTAAATGAAATTAAAACACTTGCGGAATCAAATGCACTCACTCCAGAGAAACAGCAAAGCGCAAAAGCGGCCATTGATGATCATTTGACTGAATTAAATACTGAATTACAAAAAGCAGATCCGAACGCCGCTCTTGCAGTAACAGATACACTCAAGGCGACACTCACCGCAAATAAAGATGCCGTTACTGCAGACACGAATACCAATCTTAGTGATCCTGATAAGGCGCAGGTTATCGGAACATACGACAGTGCACTCCAAGATGTCTCAAATCAACAAGTACAAATTATTTCAAAACAAGTTGATGCGATTACCAATGACATTCTCACTACAACACCAACTCCTGTAAGCGATGATTTTAACGCAACTGCCACCACAGAAAATACTTCTACAACAAATACCCCACCACCGATTACTCCTGTGGCGCCATAATGCGTTCAAGGAGTATAAACAGGCCGATAATTACGAGAAGGACAGCACCGAAGATAATCATCTTGGTGCTGTTTTTCTTTTGAGGAGCAGTTGTCTCGATTGGTTTTTCTACCGTCCCGTTTTGCGTATCATTCGCAACAACTTGCACATCATGAAGTACAGGCTCCTTTGTGCCGAGTACTTTATTCGAAGAGCTATATCCATTTGAAACAGAAGATGAAACCGCAACTGGCAGAGCGGTTGTCGCAATAAGTTTTCCTTCCGGGGTATACAACGAAACGGGATCCGTCTTGTCAGTAATTCCTAAAATTTCTCGGTCAACACTAATTGTCGCGTTCGGAGCAATTGTAGAGAACTCAGGAAATGCAGCGTGCTGTGTCGGTGTCTGGATAACCCATCCAGAAATATCAACCGGAGTAGCAAGCTTATTTTGGATTTTCATCCATCCCCCATCAAATGACGAAATACTAATATCGGAAGAAAGCACAGTGATTGTTTTTGATGTTGAAAGTTCGGGCGCCTGTGTTAATAGTGCAGTATACGGAAAATAATTGAGAGTAATCGTATATGTTCCAGGATATTTATAACTGTGTGTGACAGGATTTAAACCGATATTTCGAACTATCGCCCCATCTCCCATATTCCATACAAAATATCCTGCTTGATTTTTATAATGATCGAGATAATTTATCGCACTATACGTATTTTGAACACTCGCATACACCTGCGAAGGAGTAGTAAGTACAAGACTTGGAGTATACGTTGGGGTAGAACTGGTTGATTGTTCCGGGAGAGGAGTTGATGATGTCTCCGTTGTACTTGACCCACTTGTCGGTGCATCAGGGGTCGGATTCGCCGTAACCCAGGAAGAACCACTTAACTGCATTGTTTCTTTTGTCGTCGCATCCCCCGCAGGCCATCCACTACTAAAATTGAGTGTTTGCACAGTCGTACCGTCTGTATCCTTTAGTACAAGGTCTTCCCCACTATTTGAAAGTCCGCTTCCTCCAAATGAACCCGCTTCATCATTAACCGAAGGAATAGGATCAGGACAGCTTGGTGTCACACGTTCAACCAATAAATACCCATTGGCCGGAATTGTCTTGGAAAGGGTAAATACTGTCGTTGCACCTCCCCCTTCAAATAGTTGCCACCCCGAAAGTGGCACGCTCGTGCTTGCATCATTATGAAGTTCAACCCATTCACAATATGAACTTTCATTCGTTCCCATCCATGCAATTTCTGACATCATAACAGCAGCATGCGAAACGCTAGGCACCATGATAGTTATACCTATGAGAATACGCACCACAAGAGAGATTCTTGTACCAAATATATTCATGATAAATAAAGTTATTCCAATACTTTACGAATTTCCTCGTGGGAAACTTCTTGTACAGCACGCGGAGGTTGCCCGCTTGCTGAAGGGGGTACGATAGAAGATGGTTTTGAAGAACTATTCGGGCGTTGTTCAGTCTGTACTTTTGCCAACGCGTCACGCAATAGTGCCTTACTCGATTCTTTCACTGCTCGTTCCTCGCTTTTGACTGGAGGGCGAGGTTGTACGAATGGTGTATCATCAACAATAGGTGCACTTACTGGCGGAATAACAGGTGCTGAAGCTGGTGCTGATGGTTTAGCATAAACACTCTCTTCATGTATCGTTTTTTTCTGTACCGGTTTTACTTCAAAATTGAGAGAAGCAAGGAGAGAACTGAGTGCTGGTGTTGGCGCCTCATCTTTCATCTGCTCCTTTGTACTAGATTGCTCTTTAATACGAGTAAAGAGTGACTTTTTTGGTTGCACCTCGGATCCTTTTGGGTATACGGGTTTTGCATGAATGCGAGGCTCATGAACGTGAACAAGATCAGAAGCTCTAGATGAATGAATTGCTTCAGAAAATGCCTTTTGAAATGGTTTTTGAAGCGAAGCTGAAGGTTGTTCCTTGCGAGGATACAGAACTGGTTTTTTTATGGATGCATTTGTTTTTTCGTACGAACCTTCATCTGAAGATGGGTCTTTTGAAATATAAAAATCCCCAATTACTTGTTCAACCGCTGATCGTCCAGCAGCATACTGTTCACGCGACCACTCAATACAGTCATTTCGAAACGAAATAGAAGGATTCGGAACAGGGGGAAGCGTTCGCGCAGAAAATGGTTGCGATCCAATATCATTAATCATGAGCGAAAGATATATCTGCGCCATTCCCAAATTTACAAGATCGTTCGCGGTAAATTGGGGCGCAAAAATCTTTTCAAGAAGTTCTGCATCCAATGGTCCAATACGGAATGAGATTGTTGTTCCGACGTTTCCCAGTACTGCATCGCGCACCTTTTCTTCCATTTGTGCAACATATTGGTGCGCAATAATAAGCGCGAGTTTGTATTTTCGAGCCTCTGCCAAAATATCCGCGAACGTCTCATTCGCAAACGATTGGAACTCGTCGACATAAAAGTAAAAATTAGGAAGTTTTGCGAGTTCGTGCGGACGTGATTCTGCACGACTCATCGCAGAGAGATAAATTTTTGTGATAATCATACTTCCAAGCAACGCAGTGTTTTGCTCACCAATACGGCCTTTTGAAAGGTTTAAAATAAGAATCTTTTGATCATCCATCGCTTTGCGAATATCAAAGCTCGAATGTGGCTGTCCAATGATATTGCGGATGAGTGGATTTGCAGTGAACTGTCCTATTTTATTTTGAATTGCAGCACCTGCTTCCTGCATGTATCGATCCCCGTACTTTGCAAATTCATCAACCCAAAATGTCTTTACGCCAGGATCCTTTACGTTTTCTACAACCTTCTTCCGAAAGTCTTTGTCTGAAAGCATTCGGTTGACCCCAAGCAATGTAGAATCGGGATATTCAAGAAGTGCGAGCAGAATGTTGTTGAGAATATACTCCATACGCGCACTCCATGCATCAACCCAAATCTTTTTGAATGTCGACATGAGTCCACTTGCAACGAAGTGCCGTTTGTCATATCCAACATCTTCAAGGACATTAAATGAAATCGGGTACTCCGTATCAAACGGCGCGAAATAAATGACATCTTTTATACGTTCTGATGGCACATACTCAAGCATTTTATCTGCAAAACTTCCGTGAGGGTCAAGAATTGCGACTCCTTCTCCGTTGGAAATATCTTGAATTGCCATATTTTCAAGCAATGTTGATTTCCCAACACCAGATTTTCCAATAACATACATATGACGAGTCCGATCACGACTTTTGATGCCAAAGCGTGTTTTCTGATTGCGAAAATCAGTTTCGGCGAAATACGTGATATGGTCCGGATCGTAAGGCGCGCTCATATATATGAGTATAGCAAATTTTTACAACATTATTTCAATTTGTCTTGAAATTGCTTTTGTAATTTTTCAAGTTTAGGACTAATAACAAGAGAGCAGTATGGCGCAGAAGCATTGTTTTGATAATACGATTTATGGTATTCCTCTGCTGGATAAAATGTCGTTGCAGGAACAACCTCGGTTACAATTTTCTCAGGGATAGTTACTTGCGCAGCGGCAATCGCTTTTATTGCTTCGTCCCTAGATAATTCGTCGGTATAGAAAATAGCCGAACGGTATTGTGTTCCAGAATCATTTCCTTGACGATTGAGCGTTGTCGGATCGTGTGTAGCAAAAAAGATCTCCAACAAATCCGAAAGATGAAGCAAGGTCTCATCGTAGAGTATTTTGACCACTTCTGCGTGCCCTGTCGTGCCTGTACAGACGGCCTCATAGGTAGGATTTTCAACTGTTCCACCAATATACCCAGGGACCACCTCTTCTACTCCGTTTATACTCTTAAACACCGCCTCAGTGCACCAAAAGCATCCTCCCGCAAGATAAATTGTTTTCATAATTGTATCTGTTAGTTAATAAGAAGGTATGGAATAGAGATAAGTAGGAAAAGTGCCCCGATCAACGCAACGTTTTTGAAAAACTGTATGTGACTATTCATACGATCTGCTGGATCTGTCGCCGTCCAAAAGTTATGCATGAGCATTGTCGTAGGAATAAGAAACAACACTAGAAGCCACATACCGATAATCATCTGAAACCCAAGTACCACTGACAGCCCCCCAACAATCATCATTATTCCTGAGAGTATGACTGCCGCTTTAGGAAATGGAACATTTTTCGATTGTGCGTACCCCACAAGACCATTGAGTCCTTTGAAATGCCCCACACCACTATAAATAAAATAGCCACCTAAAAGAATTCGTCCGATATAGAAAACAAGAATCATAGTAAATTTCGTTAAAGATTACATTAATAACTTCCTTATTGTATCACATGACGAACGCTTTCCTATTGATTATCAAAAAATGATCTGAACGAATCGTACGAATTTCGTGGGTCCCAGAAAAGCCACGAATCAACCCCCTGTTCAGTTCCACCACGAATTTGTTGTGCAATTTCATCTTTCGTATAATGCACACCCAGCAAATCAAAGTCTTGAAGCCATGGACGAAGCAAGTCTGGACCATAACCAATCACTGCAAGTTTTTGAATCCCATCCTGCAATGAACGATGAATCATTTCGTACGGATGTCTCGAGGGATCATCAATACCATATGTTTTCGGAGCAAAGTGGGAAGGATAAATCATTGGTGACAGATAATCAACATAGGGCGCAATTGCTTCGAGTTTTTGTCCGATACCTAAATCGTCTTTAGCAGAGAGTGTCAATCCAAAAATATCAGCAGACAATACGATGCCTGATTCTTTTCGAAGTGATTGATCAAGAAAAGAAAAGAAATCAGTCATTATTGAAATGCGAAGTTCTGAAGTTTTTGGCCGATCGATTGCTACGAGGTCACCATCAGAAGGAAAACGAACGTAATCAAGATTAATCTCATCAAATCCTTGTAACGAAGCATCTTTTGCGATTGCTGAAACATATTCCCACACTTCTGTACTATCAGGACGAAGCCATGCAATACCTTTGTAATTTTTCCATGTCTGTCCTGTTTTCGTATTAGTAAACGCAGCTTCAGGATGCGCAAGTGCAAAATAAGGATCCTCAAATACAACAAGCCGTCCAATAACGTATATGTTGTGCTCATGTAATTTCCGTATCAATCCTTGAACATCTTTTATTCGATGTGTTACAGCGCCCGATGGGACAATACTAGGATCAAGTGGCGCATAGGAAAGCTTCCCTGTTGCATCTTTGATATCAATGACAACGCTATTGATTGCGCCCTTTGTTGCCATATCAATAGTGCGATCAATAACCCGAGGAATACCCGCGCTCCACCCGGTTAGATAAATTCCATGTACGGTTGTTGGGGTTTGAAGATGTGATGGCGATTCCGACGACGAAGAAAGCGCAGCAATCTCAGGAGAGATTGCTGCGCTTTCTTTTATACTATCCTCAATTGGTGCAACTGCTGCTGTTTGTGTATCTGCACGCGTATCGCTACTAGTGTAAAAAATAACTAACACCGCGATAGCGGCAATACAAAGTGCTCCATACACAAACAATCGCTCAGTTGATACCACTTGCTTCATATACAATAAAGCAAGTATACCTGAGAAATCAAAAAACGGTTACGAAAGATGTTTTGAAACAAGTTTTGTCATCTCAAACATATTCACCACTGCCTTTCCTCCAAATACTTTCTTGAGGTTTTCATCGGCGTTGATGTTTCGTTTGTTTGCAGGATCTTGAAGATTGTTCTTTTTAATGTACGCCCAGAGTTCTTTTACTACTTCTGAACGAGGCATTGGCCCTTTTCCAACGACAACAGCCAATTCGTGGCTAATAGTCATTGGTTTCATAAATGCTGAATTTGCTTGTGGCATATCTATACTTGATTATTGATTAATTCGTACCAATAAGCATTATACAATACTTTCCATTATTTTGTATAGAGTACCAGGAATACCCTATAAAAGCATCCTTGCGATTTTAAGATCATCATATGAGTATTTCCCCTTCAGGTGTGCATGAATCGGTGAGAGTGTCTCAACCCCGAGCTTCTCGAAGCTCATATGGATATGCGGAATCGCCTTTTTTAACTCTGACGAACAACTATTCCACACATCATCTTTTCTAATCAATCCTGATTCGACCAACTGTTCGAGGTGGTCAATAATCGTACCAATAGTAAGCGCTTGCGCTTTCGCGATTGCAGAGATAGTTTTTCCTTGGTAAAAAAGTTCTTTTGTTTCATCGAGTGTCCCCTTCTTTGGTTCTGACTTTTTCTTCGCTAATTGTTTTGATCCGCCAATTGCAGAGATAAAATTGGTGTGCATTGTTTCAATATCGTTTTGGCCGAGCGCGCCAAAGGCGCGCTCGGCCTTCGCAGTAGATTCTCGAAATGACGCATCAACACGCAAAATTTCAGGATGCACCTGAAGCGCCTGCTCATTGTATCCATAAAGGTGGAGCCCTGAGAGTGTTCGCACACGAGAGAGTGCGACATACCCTTGTCCATACGTAAATACATCACGCAGATCAATCACCGCACTGTCCATACTCATCCCCTGACTCTTATGAACTGTAATTGCCCACGCAAGACGAAGTGGTACTTGAGTAATAGATGCTTTTATTTTCCCTTCTTCTTCAATCACCCAATCAACAGGAGTTATCGTAATACGCTCTCCATCATAGGTACGAATAATTGGATATCCACTCTCTCTATCAAAATCAATAACTGCCCCAAGTGTCCCATTAACAACCCCAAGTCCAGTATTATTTTTTGTGCACATAACAATCGCTCCCTTTTTAAGTACGAGTCGTTCAGGAGATAAACATCCTTTTTTTAATGATTCAACAAGTACCCTACCTCCTTTCGTTTCCATTTCGTACACATGAGAAGATCCCAAGATGCGCGCAAGCGCTTCATCATTGAATGCATCGACTGCGATATTTTTTGTAAAAAGTTTTGTGCTATCAGTAGGAATTTCTTCGTCAGTAATAAGACGCGACTGCAACTGTGTATGATGCGTCTCGTCGATCGTATTGGCACGAAGGGCACACAACAGAGAAAGATATGCTCGATCTTCTTGGCGGTGTTGTTCAGTCAAATAACACACAATAAGGTCAAGTGATTGCCATGAACGCGACTGATACGCAAATCCAGCTTCATTATCTGCCCGAGATACTGGAGGGAGTTGAAAAAAATCTCCCACAAGAATGACTTGTAATCCGCCAAACGGGGCACTCTGTTGTCGTACACTCTTACAAACCGCATCAACCATATCGAGTGTCCCAGCAGAGAGCATTGATATCTCATCAATAATAAGTACTTTTGCGTTACGAATACGTTTTGCAACATGTTCTTTGCTTGCAATTATATCGATATCATACGCCGAAAGGTACTCTCTGATTCCAATACCGCTCCACGAATGGATGGTTTGCCCATGAATATGTGTTGCAGCAATACCAGTAGAAGCAGTGATTGCAGGGTCAATCCCAAACGACTTTAAATAACTTACATACTCACGAACAGTGTGCGTTTTCCCACTCCCCGGTTCCCCTGTAAGAAATACGTTGGCGCCGGTTTTTAAAATTGTAATCGCTTGAGCTTGAGTCATTACGAGCTCTATTGTATCGCTTTTTTTATACGCGCCAAAGTAGTGGTCTTTCCCAAGATTGTTGCGATCTCAAACGGATCAGGAGATTTCTCTTTTCCAGAAAGTGCAACGCGAAGTGGCCAAAGGATTGTGCCGTTTCCCTCTCGCTCACAAATAGCAGTGAGCGCAAGTTTGATCGATTCCTGACTCCATTTGATTTCGGAAATTGTTTCAAGAATTGCCAATACTTCTTGTAGGTTTGTTTTTGTCTTTTCTAATCCATCTGCATCATCTTTTAATTTCTTCCACACTAACATCGATTGATCGACAATTGGTTCATGGAACAAATAATCATATTCAATAAGGAATGTTTCAACATCTGAGAATTTTACAATACGGTCGCGAACAAGTTGCTCAATGCTTTCAAGTTGTATCGATTCGTCTGCAACCCATTTCGGTAAAAATGGTAGCGCATACTTCCAAAAATCTTCACTCGAAAGTTTTTTGATATATTCCCGATTAAACCAATCAAGTTTTTCTTGATTAAATACTGCACCTGATTTTTGTACACGAGCAAAATCAAATCGTGCAATCATTTCTTCTTTTGAAAATAATTCCTGTTCACTTCCGGGTTCCGCTGGATTCCAGCCAATCATGGCGATTGCATTAAAAACAGCCTGTGGAAGATATCCATCTTTCGCGTATTCAGTCATCGCAAGCGCACCTTTTCGCTTTGATAATTTTTGTTTGTCAGCACTTAATACAAGTGGCATATGTGCGTACGCAGGAATATTCCATCCTAATGCTTCATGTAAAAGTATTTGTCGTGGAGTATTTGCAATATGCTCCTCCGCTCGAATCACATGTGTCACCCCTTCATCATGATCATCGACAACCACCGCCAAATGATAGAGTGGTTCGGTAGGACTGCGCGCAATAACAAAATCTCCCAAATCGGTTGTGTCAGTTGTTATAGATCCGCGAATAAGATCATTAAATAGCACCACTTTATTCGGATTTCGAAAACGAACGATATCCTTGATAACACCACTACCATCTTTTGCTTCTTCTTTCGAAATATACGCTTTATTTTCATTAATTAGTTGCTGTAAAATTTCTTGATGCCTTGCGTTGTGTTCGGATTGAATATACCTCTCGTCGTACTCAATACCAAGCCATGCAAGTGCTTCATAAATATCAGCTTCAGCTTCTTTGCTATTGCGCACAGTATCGGTATCTTCAATGCGCAGGATAAATTTTCCTCCTTGGTTGCGAGCAAAGAGCCACGCATACATGGCAGTACGATAACTTCCTGCGTGTGCCTTACCGGTCGGACTTGGCGCAAAGCGAGTGACAATATTTGTATCATTATTCATCATTTGATAATAACAAACCGCACGACTATTGACTATATATAAAAATGTATCGAAATATTGACAATCAACCATTAACGGTGTATAATAAAACCAAATTGTTTATATGAAAAAATTTAACAAAAAACCTTGGTTGGTAGCGACTTTTTTCTTTATTATTCTTTTTTCAAAACCTTTTTTAAAAATACTGATACCTTTCCTACAAAAAGAAAGTATCCGTGCATTAGATATCGCGATAGCGATATGTCTTGGAGTAATTATCTTTTACACAAGAGAAATTTTATTGCAAAAAAAGGAAATAAAAAATAATGTTAAGGGATGGGAAAGGATGCCCGAATACAAACCAGTTACAAGAGAAGACGTCTTGGGCATGCTATTAGAAATTGAGAAACAGGAAAAAATTGACTATCAACAAGAAAGAATCCAAAATGGTTAAGAAAAAACTTATGATAATTACTGGTAATAGACTGCCAGTAATTTTTATTTGACATTTTTTATAATAACAATATATTATAATAAAAAAAATATGACTATACCAACCATAGGAGGAATTATATGCGAACTAGTTAGTACTTACTTAATAACATCAGGTAGTTACAAAAACTACAAAAACATAATTGAAGTCCCAGCAAATAACAAAGAAGATTTGCGAATAATTATGTGCATTTCAATTGGGATCATTCTTGGGATTATTAGTGTATACCTGAATGGGTATATTGCAGGGTTTTCGTTGGTGTTTTTACTAGGAATTTCAATGTTTCTAGTAATAAAAATAAAAAGAACTCAACAATAAGACTGTCCGGTTATAGACCGGCAGTTTTTGTTTTATATTCATACAGCACAACTGACGCTGCGACTGACGCATTTAATGATTCACACTTTGGATCCATCGGGATTGAAAGTGTGATGTCGCAGAGCTCAAGCGTCTTTTCACGAATCCCTTCCCCTTCATTCCCAATAACAAACACCACCAAAGTATCAAACGTTGCATTATGAAGCATAGTATCTCCCCCCATCGCAAGACCATATACCCAAAATCGTTTCTCCTTTAGAAGACGGAGTGTTTGATTGACGTTTCCGATTTTTACAATTGGAATACGAAATACCATCCCCGCAGATGTTTTGATCACCACTGCAGTAATCGGTGCTTGATTGTGCTCAGGTAGCAACACCGCATCAACACCAAATGCCGCAGCACTTCGAATAATCGCTCCAACATTGTGCGGGTCCTGCAATTCATCAAGCAGTACAAAACACTGGCGCGGCGACGCATTGCTAGAGGAAAGCACTTCTTCAAGAGGCGTATAGAGCGCTTCGGTACTGATTTCCGCGATGACTCCTTGGTGAACAGCGCTTGCACCAACGTCTCTTAGTGCACGTTCCTTCATATCAAGAACGGTGACAGTGTTCACGGAAAGTAATCCAAGAAGTTCTGTGTCTGCTTTTGCGTTCTTATCAAGAAATACTCGTTTCAATATTTTCGGACGTGCAACAAGCGCTTCACGAAGTGCGTTCTTCCCATAAAGATATATTTTTTCGTTTTTCAAGCTCATAGCGTTGTATCGTGCATCACTCCTGAAAATCGTACATTCGTTCCCATCTCACTCACTGTTTCCCCTTTTATTTTATATAAATGATATTCCCCTCCTCTCACTCGTAGACGAAGTGCACACTTGATAGGAGTATCGCCGGCTCGAATATGTGCAAAAAAATCAACACCAAGCTCTTTATCATCAGGATGCACCACCGAAAGGAATATTTCAAAATTAGTATGAGCAGTTTCTGAAATATCAAGAGACTGAAGCAGTGAATCGTCGAGTTTGATTGTTTCTGAAGGAAGGAAAGCGGTGATATTTCCGGCAACAAGGTTTTTCTTAATCGATTCGAGTGCGTGGTTTTTTGACGCATATGAAGCATTACTATCGGTGAGCATTTCAACAGATCGTCGCGCTCGATGCAATTTTGTAATCAAAAGCGCAATAATCACATACAAAAGCAGTGCAATAATCAAAATAACAGTTACCGCAAATGTACTCTGCGTTCTCCATGCGCTCGTACTAACATCAACCCCTACCAATCCAATCATCTGTCCGTATTCATCAAGGACAGGAGCGTACCCTGACACCCACTCTCCCCAACTGTCGTGATATGGCCCATCAACATAAGAAATCCCTTTTTTGTATTGTTCGATATCATACGGGCGAGTATCTTTATAAATTTGTCCTGGTGGAGAATAATCAGAAGAATTTGTAGATTCAGAATCGAGATAGAAAAACTGCTTTTCAATATCAGGACGATACCCAAGAATGTAGGCGAAACGAATTGATGGGTTTGCTGCACGAAAATGTATAAACTTTTGTTTAAGCGTCTGATAACTCGCGCGATCGATATCTCGAGCATCAAGACTAAATGACTGTAACTGCCCATTTGAAACGAGAAGTGTCGCCTGTGTTGCCTGCATAATCAATGCCGCCTTTCGATTAACATTAATTGCCCGAAGGACATACATAATAACAACTGCCGTGATAATCCCACAAATGAGAGCTGTGATGATCAAAGTTTTGAGTAGAGAGCTACCTGTTCGCATAGATATATTGTACGGGAAATGAGAGGAAAGTAAATAAAATTACTAGTAGAGATACAAAAAAGTCGTCTTTCGACGACTTATCTTATAAGTTTAGGCAGTTACTTGCTCTTTCTCTTTAGTGAATATGTCTTTAGTGAGTGTTATGATCCCGGTCTTTTTTTCGGTATCATATTCAACAGACCATCCATCTCCGGAAGCAGTAACGTTGTTCCCTTTTCCCATCATTGGTCCATCGATGCATACACTTTGGCAAAAAAGATTACACCACTTTGCTTCTTTCGTTAAAAATGAAGCCATCCTGGAATAATCATCAAATTGCACCATTGCGTCAAATTCACCTTCGTTTGGACCATCGATGATGGTTAGTATTGTATTAGCCATATTTTAGGTTTTAATAGTTACCAGAACCTCTATTTCGGAAGCTTTGGAAACTATTAAAACTACTCAAGGAACATCGAGTAGATAATAGCATATTTATATTCTATTGTCAATATAACTGGAAAGTATATGTACCACTGCGAAACCAACAGTTTTCGAAATTTCATAAAAAAGCGTCAGGAAGGATTTTCGACTACCGTCGCGGGTACTTTTCTCGTCTCGCAAGCTCGACATAGAAAAGTCTTTCAAATCCTGACGTATGACAAGCAGTTGTCATACTCCCGTACGCACAAAGTAAAATTTCCTAACTATTCTGTTAGGAAATTTTTACTTTGTTTGTGCGTCGGGAAGGATTTGAACCTTCGTAGCCCGAAGGCGACAGATTTACAGTCTGTTGTAATTGACCACTCTACCACCGACGCATTGGCCGCCCACGCACAAGGCGTCTGACGGCAATATCAATCGAAACTAAGAAACATTTGTCTCTTTTTTTCGATTAATGAAAGAACTGCGCCTCTTTTGTGTGGTAGAAATAATAATTTCGCCATTCAAAAGAGACACCATTACTGTATCATTTTCATGCAACTCTTGCGAGATAAGCTTGCCCGCAATTGGGTTGAGAATTTTTGTCTGAATAAGACGATTGAGCGGACGCGCACCGTAATGTGGATTGTATCCCTCTTTTGCAAGATACGTTAGTACCTCATCGGCAACACGAATCACGATCTTCTTATCTTCTAATCGCTTTTGTATATTTTCAATACGAAGCGATACGATATGCTTCATCGCCTCGGGACTAAGAATATCAAAGACCACGATTTCGTCAATACGATTGAGAAATTCAGGACGGAAAAACTGTTTAAGGGAATCTTCCACTTTATCTTTGAGAAATTGATATTCATTGTTTGCGTTTGCAACACCGAATCCCATTCGTTCCATTTTCTCAATATATTCACTCCCGATATTGCTCGTCATGATAATAATAGTATTCTTGAAATTCACCACACGTCCTTTTGAGTCAGTAAGGCGACCATCATCGAGCACTTGGAGCAAAACATTAAACACTTCAGGGTGCGCCTTCTCAACTTCATCAAAAAGTACCGCTGAATACGGGCGATGTCGCACCGCTTCTGTTAACTGACCACTTTCATCATACCCGACATAACCAGGAGGAGAACCAATGAGTTTTGAGACGCTGTGGCGCTCCATATATTCACTCATATCTACGCGGATAAGCGCCCGTTCATCATTGAACATACATTCTGCAAGCGCCTTAGTGAGTTCTGTTTTTCCAACCCCTGTTGGACCAAGGAATAAGAACGAACCAATTGGCCGATGTGGGTCTCCAATCCCTGCACGATTGCGCCGTACAACATGTGCAATTTTTTCGATCGCTTCATTTTGTCCAACCACACGTCGATGAAGCTCCGCCTCCATCGCAACCAGTTTTTCACGCTCTTCTTCGAGCATTTTTGTCACCGGCACTCCTGTCCATCGAGCAACAACTTGTGCAATATCTTCTTGAGTAATTTCTTCTTTAAGTACCCGTCGTGATTTTTGAAGTTTTTTCAACTTACCCAATTTTGCCTCAAGTTCTTTTTGCAGTAGTGGAATATGCCCGTAGCGAATCTCTGCTGCACGTCCAAGATCGACGCGTTGCTCCGCCTGATCTGACTCAACACGAAGTACCTCAAGATCTTTTTTAAGCTTTGCAATATCATTGAGGAGTCCTTTTTCGTTTTGCCATTTCATCTGAAGCTCTTTCGTTTTTTCTTCAGTGTTCGCAATCGCCTCCTCGATGTCTTTGATGCGTATCTTCGCGTTCTTTATTGTTGATGCTTCACTATCTTCTTTGTCGAGATCTTTCTTAATTGCTTCTTTCTCAATTTCAAGTCGCATAATTTTATGATGCGCTTCTTCAAGAGGAGCGGGTTTATTTTCGAGTACCATTCGCAATGCCGAGCAGGCTTCATCAAGAAGATCCACCGCCTTGTCAGGAAGAAAACGATTCGTAATATAGCGACTCGACAGTTCTACCGCAGCAATGATTGCATCATCAGTAATGTGTACTCCATGATAGAGTTCGTACTTTTCTTTCAATCCTCGCAGTATCGCAATCGCATCAGGAACACTCGGTTCTTCAATAAATACTGGTTGAAACCGTCGTGCAAGCGCTGGATCTTTTTCAATATATTTTTGGTATTCTTTGAGCGTTGTCGCGCCGATTGCTCGCACCTCACCGCGCGCAAGTGCGGGTTTGAGCATGTTTGACATATCCATGGTTCCTTCCGCACTTCCCGCCCCAACCATTGTATGAATCTCATCTATAAAAAGGACGACCTTCCCGTTTGATCGCTCAACTTCTTTTAGAATCCCTTGAGACGCTCTTCAAATTCTCCTCGATATTTTGTCCCAGCCAACAATGCTCCGATATCAAGCGAAACAACCTCTTTGTCTTTGAGCGATTCTGATACATCGCCACGGGCAATTCTGTTGGCAAGTCCTTCAACAACTGCCGTTTTTCCTGTCCCCGCTTCGCCGATCAAGATCGGATTATTTTTGGTGCGACGAGAAAGTATTTGCATGATGCGCAGTATCTCTGTATCTCTTCCAATCACAGGGTCGAGCTTGTCGTCGCGCGCCATTTTGGTGAGATTTCGCGTGTATTTATTGAGCATCCGATACTTTTTTTGTGACGCATCATTTGGGTCTTTATTCGTACGCACCTCCTGAAGCACCTCAATAACCGCGTTTCTATTAATCGAAAATTTTACAAGCGTTTCAGTACATTGATTTTTGACATCAAGAAGTGCAATAAAAAGATGCTCCGTTGAAACAAAATTGTCTTTAAGTTCGGCTGCAACCTTCAGTGAGTGTTCTATCACCTGTCCAAGGTCACTTGTCAAAAACATCTGATACGATGCAGCAATAGTGTTGCGCGCTTCTCCTGTTTCGATAAGTTCAAGTACCGAATCAGTTAGATGCACCGTATCAATATCGAGACGTTCAAGAATAGAGAGTACGTTTGAGTCGTCTTGAATCAACAATGCAGCAAGCAAGTGAATCGTCGAGACATTGTTTTGCCCTCGTTCAATTGCAAGTTCGTGTGCGCGTTTGATGGTTTCTTTTGCCTTTGTTGTGAATTGTTGTAGTGGAGGCATATATGAAAAGTAAGTAGTAATTAGTTAGTGGTAAATAGGAAAGTCAGAAAATACAAGACACATAGGTCAATCAGTAGTTCAGTATATCGCTACTATATCATAAAATACAAAACAGAAAACAATCTATATATTCGTATATTTTTGAAGCACTTGTTTCAAAGCTTCAATACACTTTTTTATGTCTTTTTTTGTTGTAGTTCTTCCATACGAAATACGAATAGCGCCGAGATTTTGGTCGGGATAAAGAAGCTTCACTATTGTCGACTCATCAGTGTCTTCATTTTTACACGCGCTCTTTGATGACACCGCAACCCCACGCGCATCAAGCTCTAAGACGAGAAGCTCACTATCGATATCAGGCACCACAAGATGGGTGATGTGCGGAACTCGTTCATTTACGGTTTCATTCTCTAAAGCGGTGATGCCCACAGAAGGTAAGGTATTTGTAAGAGTAGATTCAAAATACTGTTGCAGAGTACGAGTGTGGGTATACGCATGCTCATACTGCGCCTGTGCATAAGAGAGCGCATGGGCAAATGTATGAATAAGTTCGACAGGTTGTGTTCCTGGACGAAGACCGGATTCTTGCCCCCCACCGAAGAGTACAGGAGTAATTGCAACTCCTCGTTTTTTGTACAACATACCAACGCCTTTATTGCAATAGAGTTTTGTAGCGCCGAGAGTCATCATATCTATTCCTAAACGGGCAACATGTAGATCATAAAACAATGGCGCTTGTGTTGCGTCTGTATGAAAAAGGATTGTTGTTTTCGGATATTCTTTTCGTAATTTTCTGATGCGTCGTGCGATCTCTTTGATTGGCTGTACGGTGCCAATTTCATTTTGCACATACATGACTGAAACGATCACGACCTCAGTGTTCTCTGGTACGACGATGCTTGCAACGTCTACATAACCATTCTCTTGTTGCAGTTTTTTTATACAAACTCCTGATACACCATGATTGATGCTTTCACTCACCGCCACATGCTCAAACGGGCTCGTATACACAACGATACGTGAAGGATCAACCCCATCAATACTGTATTGACGAATCACTCCAACGAGCGCGAGCGTGTCTGATTCAGTTGCACCGCTAGTAAAAATAACCTCATCACTGTGTGCACCAATAGTGTTTGCAACAAGCGTTCGCGCACTATCAAGTATCTGTTTGAGCGCAACACCCTCTCGATGTAATGCCGAAGGATTCGCAGCAAGATACTCTGAAGGAATCACCGGAAAATGACGCATCATACACACGTCAATTGGTGTTGATGATGCATAATCGAGATAGATACGCGACTTGGATGAATACCGATACAAATGGTTCCTATTGAAAAACATGAAAAAATAAGTATAATGAGGCCTTATGTACGCCAGTATAGCATTGTGGATATGGATTGTTATAGGAATACTCTTTGTTGGAGTTGTTGTACTGTTTATGCGCACCTATGCACTTACAAAAAAATTGCGCATCTTTATGCAAGGAGCAGACGCACAATCACTTGAGACTACAATAGAACATCTCATCGAAACACATAGTCATCACGAAACATGTCTTGGTGCGCACAAAAAAGCACTTGAACAACTCGACGCACGAGTACAACAACGACTCAAAACTCCACAACTCATACGATTCAATGCGCTCGGCGACGGTGGAAATGAGCAAAGCTTTACAACTGCATTTCTAGATGAAAAAGGAAATGGGTATCTCTTAAGTGCCATTGCACACCGCAACCATGTTGGGCTCTACACAAAGAAGGTCGAACACTTCAAAGCAGAGAGTACACTCACAGAGGAAGAAACCAATTTATTAGCACAATCCGTATAACAGTATGTCAGCATCACTACAACCAAAAACTCCTGTCGTTGCAATTATGGGCCACATCGACCACGGGAAATCAACACTCCTTGATTACATTAGAAAAACAAATGTGGTTGCTGGAGAAGCCGGCGGTATTACACAGCATTTAAGTGCATACGAAATTACTATTCCCTACCAAACCACTGAGCGCTCCATCACGTTCCTTGATACCCCCGGACATGCGGCATTCACCGGTATGCGCGTACGAGGCGCACTTGCTGCAGATATTGCAGTGCTTGTTGTATCAGCAGAAGACGGTGTCAAGGCACAGACGCTGGAGGCGCTCAGTACGATACGAGAAGCAAAACTCCCCTTCATTATTGCAATCAATAAAATTGATAAGCAAGTGCAAACATTGATAAAACAAAGCTTACCCTCGCTGAACACGAAGTGTTGGTGGAAGGATATGGAGGCACGATCCCATGGGTTCCTATTTCTGCACTCAACGGCACCGGCGTCTCAGATCTCCTCGAAACAATTCTTCTTGTTGCAGATCTCGAATCGCTCACCTACGACAACACGAAAAACGCCGAAGGTATCGTCATCGAATCCCACCTTGATGCAAAGAGAGGAATTACCGGAACACTCATTGTCAAAAACGGAGTACTTACCAAGGGCGACACTGTCGTTGCTGGCGACGCGATTACTAGTACTCGTATTATGGAAAATTTCTTAGGGAATCCGATTTCAGAAGCAGTTGCTGGGACACCGGTTGTACTCGTTGGGTTTGATAAACAGCCAACTGCCGGAGCGCTTGTTGCATCATTTACAAAAAAACGCGACGCTGAAGAATACCTCGAAGAACAGGCAACTCACAAACAAGCACCTGCAAGCCAAACAATTCCCGACGGCGCACGAATAGTACCCATCATCGTGAAAGCAGATGTGTTGGGAAGTGTTGAAGCCGTTGAAAAAGAAATCAATAAAATCAGCGTTGAAAATATCTACATTAAGATCATCCGTGCAGCAATTGGCCCGATTAGTGAGGCAGATATCAAACTTGCACAATCAGACAAAGACACCATTATCATTGGGTTCCATGTTGGGGTTGAAGGAAAAGTGCGCGATCTCAACGAAGGAGTTGGTGTTGCGATTAATACATTTGATATTATCTACAAACTCACTGAATGGCTCGAAATCGAACTTGAAGTGCGACGACCTCGATCAATGGAGCGAGTGGCAAGTGGAAGCGCAAAAGTGTTGAAATGTTTTTCAAAAACAAAGGAGCGTCAAGTATTGGGAGTTCGAATTGAAAGTGGCACACTCCATGTTGGCAATCAAGTTTCTCTAGTTCGTCGAGACTTCCCTCTGGCAAATGGAACGATTATCGAATTGCAACAAGCAAAACAAAAAACAAAAGAAATAACCGAAGGTGAATGTGGGCTGATGATCGAGTGTAAAACCGATGCAGTTCCAGGAGATATTATCGAAGCATTTTCGATGATTGAGAAATAATACAATGCAAGAAGGACGGAAACAAAAAATAGAACAATCAATCGTGCAAATCGTCGCAACACTCATTGAACGAGAGAGTAATAAACGCTCTCTCATCACGGTGACGCACGCAGATCTTGAGCAACGAGGAAAGGCTGCAACAATTTTTGTCACCGTCTTACCCGAATCAGATGAAGAAGCAGCGCTCAATTTTCTCAAACGAAAACGTCCTGAACTTCGCGATGCGCTCAAACGAGATCTCGCTATTCACCCACTTCCTTTTCTCGATGTCCAAATTGACAAAGGTGAAAAAGCCCGCCACACTATAGACGCGCTTTTAAAAGAAGACAGTATATAAGAAGACCTGGTGGCCAAGTGGTAAGGCGGTTCTCTGCAAAAGAACTATACGCGAGTTCGATTCTCGCCCAGGTCTCCCCTACACCGACATAGTCGGTCGGGTGAATAATTCACTCGAAATGAATTATTCTAATCAAAAAATAAATATCACGCCCGAGTGATGGAATGGTAGACATAGAGGACTTAAAATCCTCAGACAGTAATGTCGTGTGGGTTCGAGTCCCACCCCGGGCACCTTAAACGAACTAAACGGCTTTT
>Ga0214923_10003040_pt1 | contig 21455 bp, 17 predicted proteins | sample LL1510_MetaG_FD_177993 | JGI IMG/M metagenome (GOLD analysis project Ga0214923, IMG submission 177993) | Freshwater microbial communities from Lake Lanier, Atlanta, Georgia, United States - LL-1510 | ecosystem: Environmental > Aquatic > Freshwater > Lake | place: USA: Georgia | collected...
ACAAATGGAGATCAAACGATCTAAGGTGACACCCGAAGCAAATCCCTTGACACTTTGGTGAAAGTTAAACCATTCTTGTAATGTGAATTCCTCAGGTAATTCAAGGGCCGGAGATGCAAGTGCGATGTGCTGATACCATGAATCAGAAGAGATCTGCTTGCCATGAATATCGAGCCAATCTATACTTCCTTCCGTTGGGTTGGTTTGCCCTGATATCATCAATGTTAATGTCGATTTCCCACTGCCATTTCCGCCCAAAAGAGCCAATTTGAGTGGCTGGGTATCGAGTCCTAAATCCAATTCAAGATTTAAATGCCGAAACAACCACGTTCTATGGTAGTTTTTGCCACAATCTTGAAATGTAATTTTCATGTTTATTTGGCGATGTAGCCTTTCATGATACCGCGATCAGATTCCTTAATGAACTGTAAAATTTCATCTCTCTCGGTAGTTGGGGAAAATTCGGTTTCAATGATTTTAATTGATTTTGCCGTATTGTAACCTTTAACAAATAAGGTTCTATAGATATCTTGAATTTCAGCAATCTTTTCCGTAGAGAACTCTCTTCTACGCAGTCCAACGCTATTTACACCCTCATAACTCAAAGGTTCCCTTGCGGCTTTGGTATATGGAGGGACATCCTTTCTAACTAGAGATCCACCGCTGATCATGGCATGACGACCAATTTTAACAAATTGATGTACGAGAGCAGCGCCGCCCAATATTGCCCATTCGCCAACGGTAACATGACCTGCGACTTGAACACTATTGGCCAAAATGCAATGGTCTTCAATTACAACATCATGTGCCAAGTGAACGTAAGCCATCAAAAGTACATTGTTGCCAACTTTAGTGAGACCTGAAGCTTTGGTGCCTTTGTTTATTGTTACGTATTCGCGAATCGTGGTGTTATTGCCAATAATAGTCAGGGTTTCTTCGCCGTCAAACTTTAAATCTTGAGGTATCGCTCCGATAGATGCGCCGGGGAAAATCCGACAACTTTTTCCAATTCTTGTTCCTTTGAAAATGGTTGCACCCGACATAACATGGGTACCTTCACCAATTTCTACATCGGCGTGAATGGTGACAAACGGATCAATGATTACGTGATCTGATATTTTTGCCGAGGGGTGAACGTATGCCAGGGGCTGAATCATTTTTTAAATCTTAGTTTTACGAATTAAGCGATTTTTACGATTTGCGCCATCATTTCTGATTCACAAACCAATTTTTCTCCCACCCATGCACGTCCTCGCATCATGCACAATCCACGACGAACGGGTTCGATCAATTCCAATTTCATGATTAATGTATCTCCTGGGACTACCTTGTCTTTGAACTTCGTATTGTCGATTTTCAAGAAATACGTACCATAGTTTTCTGGATCTTCAACAGTACTCAATATTAATATTCCTCCACATTGCGCCATGGCTTCAAGTTGCAAAACCCCTGGCATAATTGGATCTCCGGGAAAATGTCCTGCAAAGAATGGTTGGTCAAAAGTGATATTTTTGATGCCCACAATGGAATTCTCTGTTTTCGAAATGATCTTATCGACCAACAAAAATGGATGGGCGTGGGGAAGCATTTTCATCACATCTTTGGTGGCATACAAAGGTTTTTCATTGGGGTTGTAATAGGGGGCACCATCCTGTTTTCTGCGCATTTCCTTTTTCATCACTTGTTTGATTTTTTTAGCAAACGCTACATTGCTCGCATGACCAGGTCTTGCAGCCATGATTTGCCCTTTGATTGGCATTCCTACCAAAGCCAAATCGCCGATCATATCTAACAATTTATGTCGTGCAGGCTCATTTTGAAAACGCAAATCCAAGTTGTTCAAGATGCCGTTTTGGGTAACTTCAACTGTGTTCTTGTTAAACACTGAGGCCAATCGATCCAATTCGTCTTGCTCAACTTTTCTATCAACTACAACAATTGCATTGTTTAAATCACCCCCCTTAATGAGATTGTTCTGAAGCAAATATTCCAATTCATGAAGGAAGCAGAATGTTCTGCAAGGTGAAATCTCCTTTTTGAATTCGCCCATATTGGTAATTGCGGCATGCTGACTGCCCAAAACGGGGGAATTGTAATCAACCATAACAGTTAATCTGTAGTCGTTTACAGGCATCGCAATGATTTCAACCTTATTTTCTTCATCCGTAAAGTTGATGTTATAAGGAATCTCAAAATATTCTCTCTCTGCTTCGAGTTCTATGATTTCATTGGCTTCAATGGCATCCACGAAGGGACGACTGCTTCCGTCCATAATCGGCATTTCTGGACCGTTAATATCGATCAAAACATTGTCAACTTCCATGCCTACCAAAGCGGCCAGAACATGCTCTACCGTTGATACTGAGGCATTTCCTTTCGTTAACGTTGTACCACGACTTGTATCTGTAACCAGATCGCAATCGGCTTCAATGATAGGGGAGCCTTCCAAATCGATTCTTCTAAACTTATAACCGTGATTTTCGGCGGCGGGATTCAACGTCAATGTGACATTGGCACCTGTATGCAAACCAACACCAGAGATTGTGATGGCATTTTTTAAAGTTGTTTGTTTTGGATTTAATTGATTCATTTTGAAATGACTATAATTTTTTAATTGATTCGATTTCGCGTTTTAATGTTTCTAACTCCTGCATCATGGCGCTGAGTTTTCGGTTATTCGCAACACTCTTCAAGAATGTTCTCACATCAGTGGCTGGGGTTCCAGTGAGTTTTTGATTTTCTTCGGTCACATTTCCAGTGATACCCGCTTGTCCACCTACAGATGTCTTTGGTGCGATGGTTAAGTGCCCAGCAACACCCACCTGTCCGCCAAATTGAGAGTATCCGCCTACTTTGGTACTGCCTGAAATTCCTGTCTGGGCAGCAATCACCGTATGCTCACCAATTTCTACGTTGTGAGCAATTTGAACAAGATTGTCGAGTTTGGTCCCCGTCTTTATCACTGTACTTCCCATCGTTGCCCTGTCGATACTACAGTTGCTTCCAACTTCCACCCAATCTTCGAGCACGACATTTCCCACTTGAGGGATCTTGACATATTTGCCATTCACAGGTGCAAAGCCAAAGCCGTCACCACCAATTACACTTCCGGCTTGAATTATACAATGATTTCCTACAATACAGTCGGAGTAAATCACAACATTTGGATAGATGATACAATTGTCGCCAATTTTAACATTCCGGCCAATGTATGCACCGGGGTAGATGATTGTATTGTTTCCAACTGAAACGGATTCTTCTAAATAGGCGGTTGACCCAATATGCACATCATTACCGAGCTTAGCAGTTTCATGGATGTGTTTGGATTCAATTCCTGTGCGATGCTTGTTGGGGTCGAAATACTTACCCAAAATTGTACAAAAAGCGAAATAAGGATTATCGTGATGTATTAATACAGCGGCTATTGGATGTTGTGGTTTGAAATTCAGTGGAACGATCACCGCACCACAATGAGTCTCATAAAGCGCTTGCTCGTACTTGGGATTGGATAAAAAACCCAGTGAATCGGATTTGCCTTCTTCCAATTTTGCTGCATTGGTTATGATTACATCAGACTCAGGAACAAGAATCTGTCCACCTATCTGTTTCGCTATTTCTTTGGCCGTTAGCATCGTTTCAGCCTGCAAATTAATACCAAAGTCATAAATCACCGCTGATTTGCCCACATAAACTCAATTTTCATGGATGAAAAACCCACAATCGTATGGAGAATCAATTTTTCTTTCTATTTTGGCCGATAGATTAATAGAAATCCATCATGACAACATCAGAAGACCAAATGTATTCCGACAAATCGCATCCGAAAGGGTTGTACGTTTTGTTTGTGACCGAAATGTGGGAGCGTTTTAGCTATTACGGCATGCGCGCCTTGTTTGTTTTATTTATGACCAAAGCTTTGCTATTCGACAAGGCCTTGGGCTCAGAAATTTACGGCAGTTACACAGGACTTGTATACTTAACGCCTTTGTTGGGTGGATACATGGCTGATCGTTATTGGGGTAACCGGAAGTCGATTATTATCGGTGGCGTTTTGATGGCCATCGGACAATTGTTTATGTTCTTCGCGGGTACTTTTTATCAGGAAGTCAATATCGCGGCACCCTTGATGTTTACTGGATTGGGCTTTTTGATTATCGGAAACGGTTTCTTCAAACCCAATATTTCTACGATGGTTGGTCAGTTGTACCCAGCAGGAGATAAGCGTGTAGACTCAGCGTTTACCATTTTCTACATGGGTATCAACTTGGGAGCCTTTATCGCGCCATTGTTGTGCGGTTACTTGGGCGATACTGGCAATGCAGCAGATTTCCGTTGGGGATTCATGGCAGCTTGTTTGGGTATGTGCGTGAGTTTGATTCTTTTCATCACTTTAAAGAACAAATACATCGTTACGCCTGAGGGTGAGCAAATTGGTGAAAAGCCAAATTCTGCGAGAGAAGTAAAAACTGACGCCCCCGCGGCACCAGTGAATTACACAGCAATGGGAATCTGGGCTGGGGTGTTTGGAATCTTGTTGTATTTGTTTAAATATCGGGCCGATATGGACTGGATTGGATCTTTCATCTTCTCTCTTACAATTGCGGCTCCGGGTTACATCATTACCGATCCAACTTTGAGCAAAGTGGAACGCCAGCGTATTTGGGTAATTTATATTGCGGCCTTCTTTGTGATATTTTTCTGGGCGGCATTTGAGCAAGCAGGTGCTTCGTTGACCTACTTCGCAGAAGAGCAAACCAATCGTGAGATTTTCGGAACTACAATTCCAACCTCATATTTTCAGAGTATTAATGCCGTTGCCATCGTGATTTTTGCCCCCTTATTTGTTTGGTTGTGGGGATGGATGGGCAAACGTAACATGGAGCCAGCATCACCCTTTAAACAGGCGATGGGATTGTTCCTTTTGGCCATGGGTTACTTGGTTATCGCTTTCGGTGTGAAAGGCATCGATCCTAGTACAAAATTGAGTATGGTTTGGTTGGTTTCGTTGTATACGATCCACACTTTTGGTGAGTTGTGTTTGTCACCTATTGGACTTTCTATGGTGAACAAATTGGCTCCAGTAAAATTGGCTTCTTTGTTGATGGGCGTTTGGTTCCTTTCAACTGCGGCTGCCAACAAATTTGCCGGAACATTAAGTGCTTTGTATCCAGAAGAAGTAAAAATGGAAAAGCGTTACTCTGCCAAAGCTGATGCATCTGTGATGGCAATGTTCACTGCAAATACGCTTGATACCAACGTTTGGAAAGCGGATCCAAAAATAACGTATTCATTGGCTACAGCAGCGGTTAAAACGGTGAAGGCTGCAGATACCAAAACGGATTCTGTAGTTGCCATTACCATGAATAATGTTCCTGCTGCAGATAATTCCAAACATGTATGTACTGACTCATGCATGAGCAGTGGGACTTGTCCAATGCACGTCAAACCTTTTGTTGCTGCTGTGACAAAAGACATTTCTGTCTTCCATTTGAAAGTGATTAAATCTAACAACAAATACTTCGATCGTGGTATTTTGTTGAATGATACCACACTGATTACCCATGATTCTGTAGATGTTGTAACCAAAGTCAACGGTGTAAAGGTCGCAACCAAAGAAGAGCGCCTGCAAACCTGGAATTTGAAGCCTCAAAAGCCAACATTCTTTGTTAAAATAGAAACACTTTATGATTTCTTCATGTTGTTTGTTTTCATGGCAGGAGCTGCATCTATCGTGTTGTTCTTGTTGAGTGGTAAACTTCTGAAGATGATGAATGGCGTGAGATAAGTCGCTGATCTAACTACTATAAACACGAAACAAAAAGAGGGAGCCAATGGCTCCCTCTTTTTGTTTCGTGAAAGTTGCGTCTCAATCAGATTACTCACCCAGATGCTTGAGCAAATCAGCCACCACAAATGTGCTTCCGCCAACATAAATCAGATCCTGAGGCCGCGCATCGTTCAAAGCCGATTTATATGCCAATTTTACATCCATATAATGTGTGCCATTCAAACCTATTTCTCTGCCTTCCTCCGCTAAGATTTTCGAATCCAATCCTCGGATTACACTGGGCTTACAATAATAATAAATGGCGTCTTTGGGAAGCAATTGAAGAATCTTCTTTCGATCCTTATCGGAAACCATTCCCCATATCATTCGAATTCTTGGAGGTTGCGCACTCACATCGTCGGCCGAGGAATGATTACTAACTACCATGTTTTTCCATTCCTCAAATGCTTGGTTGTAGCGTTCTTGGAGTTGCGCCATAGTGAAAGATACCCCATCGGAATTGTGCGCTGTATCAGTAACCGTCCATGGATTTCGTGAAACGATTTCCCAACGACCTCTAAGGCCAGACAATTGGGTCACATTTTCCAATGCAGACATGATCAAACTTCGCTTTAACGGAAACCATAAATCCTTCAAAGCTTCTATTGCACACGTAAACGTCTGAATATTCTCTTGTTGATAATTTCCTTTCAAAGCCAAACTTCGAATGAAACCCACATCAACGGGCAAATCATGGTATATTTTCGACTTATTGACGAGGGCTGTTGCTTTCATTACGGTCATTGCCTCCTCACGCATAGGACCCAACGCAACCGGAATGCCTTTTTTGATGATTCCTGCTTTCTCAGAAGCGATTTTCTCTATGGTATCGCCTAGAAGATCCATATGATCCCATCCAATATTTGTAATCACGGATAGGATGGGAGTAATGATGTTGGTGCTATCCAATCTTCCGCCAAGTCCAACTTCAATTACCCCGATATCAATTTTCTCCGCTCTAAAATGGTAAAACGCCAAAGCCACCGTGATTTCAAAAAATGAAGGTTTGATTCTATCCAACGTTTCATGGATTTCATTCATAAAATCAATCACAGTTTGTTCTTCGATGCATTTTCCATCAATGCGTATACGCTCAGTAAAGTCTATAAGATGAGGAGAGGTATAGAGCCCGGTTTTGTATCCATGTTGCGTTAGCGTAGCTGCCAACATGCTGGAAACCGAACCTTTGCCATTGGTTCCAGCAACATGAATCCATTTTTGATCAAGCTGAGGATTGCCGATGGCATCCAGTAATGCAATCGTATTATTTAAATCTGCTTTATAGGCGGCTTTGCCGATGTTATGAAACATGGGCAATTGACTAAACATGTAGTCTAGGGTTTCACTATACGAGGTAAACCTCGACATTAAAAAGATTTCGTTACGTTTAACGTGACCAATGCACTTTCACCACAACCCTCACCATTTTTTTCAAATTTTGAATCGTTCAAGAAATCACGGAAGATTCTCATCATATCATCATCGTCGCCGTTCCAAGAAGTTCCTTTTACATTCCATTCAACTACGCTCCATTTGCCATTACAATCGATTCGAACCCTTGCGATAATAACTCCAAACGCATCGGTTCTGGGGTTGTCGTAATTGGACGACATATTGTATTTTTTGAACGTATTGCTAAAATTCTTGCCACCTTTGTTACCGGTAACACGATCTCCGTAGTTTCCAGTTACGCCACCGCCATTGCCACCTTTGCCAGAACCTGTACTTCCGCTACCATTTTTCCAACCATTTGGATCACCTTCACCGCCTTTGCCATTGCGTTTTCCGAACTTTGAAAAATCCACTTTGATTTTAGGATTGTCTGAGGCAGGTCTATCTGAACTTGGAGGATCGATTGGGGGTAAGCTGGTAGTTTCCGGCTGCGCTTCATTGGTTACAACCGGTCCTGCGCCACCACTTTGTGGTTGATTGCTTTGTGGTCCTTCCGAAGGATCGCCACCCAATTTCGGGGGAGTAGGAGAAGGGCCTCCATCGGTAGGACGACCAAAACTGGGGTCTTCCACCATACCAAAGTCCAAAATAAGGGCACCTTTTTTATTCTCAAACGGTGGATTTGGAATCGAAATGTGAACGAAATACAACATTAACAAAATGATTGCAGATGCAACCAAGGCAATTGCCCATGAAACAGCCCGTTGACCGTTGGTGGTTCTTAAGTTTTCCTCAATTTGATAATGTGCCATCAGTTATTCCAATCTAACGCGATATCGGATACAGATAATGTGCCGGTAGGCAAAATTTTAATTGTTTCAGCGTAATCACTGGCCATTTGGTCTGTTTCAAATCTTCCCAAAACGACTTTGTAAAGGCTAGATTTCTTTCCTTTGACCAAACACGCATCGATACCCAATCGCTGCCAAAGCAAACATTCACTTTCTCCCAACGATGGGGTGAGGTAGGCTCCTCCAACGATAACATATTTGCCTTTTAGTTCTTTGTTTGCATGCTTGAATGCTTCAATTCCACTTACTCCTGAAGCATATTTTAGTTTGTGAACGATCACTGATTTCGTGGATTCGGTTGAATGTTGATTTTCATCAACAACTACAAAAGAATCTTGATTCGATTTCACCGCCGCACTCGGATGAACCCGTTGACTGTCTTGCGGAATCAATGAGGCCATGTCGTTTCCGGTACTAACCGACCAAATTTGTGCAATGCTCAGCAACACGCCAGCACCAATACTAATCACTGCAAAAGAGGCAGCCATTCTCCAAATCAGGGGTGTTTTTCTCTTCGATTCGGTAAATTCACTGTGATGAGAATCTCCCAATAACTCAATTTCCGCAGCGGAATTGAAAGCTATCGATTCCGAAGGTTTGTCGTTGCTTTCTGAAACCGTTTCCACAGAAACTGTTTTTTCTCCCAATTCAATGGGTGCGGTTGAAAGTTCAATACGATTTGATTCGTAGTTTTTCTCTACCACCAATGCGGAATTACTTTCAGGACGATAGTTGGGAACATCCTTCCAACTCCAATCGATAATCGGCAGGCCAAAAGTTTCCTTACTCAAGTTCAAGTTTGGATTGGCTAAGAAGAATAAATCTCCTACGGCATTCCTATGAAATTTGCCCAAATCACCCATCGAAATGGCTTGTGTATTTGTGCAATTTGCATGGAGAGTATTGAATTCAGTTCCGAGAAGTGTGGAAGACTGTCTAAATTGTAATCCGCATATTTCCTTTAATTCGTTGGCAACAAATCCATCGTCTTCTTGAATGTTAGAATTGAAGAAAAGTGTATGAACACTGGGTTTGAGTTGACCAGAAAAAGGATTGGCCATTCCGTAATTCTTACGCAATATAAAGGCACCAAAGCCCGGAATTACAGCACATTCGTGTTTGTATAAAACACGTGTTATGGCCATGATTACTGCGGGATTCATAATACAATATTACGGCTATTTTTTAAATCTTTATCAAAACAATGACAGTGAAAGGCCACCCATTACGGTCAAACCGTAGTTTTTGTAGCCATACCATTGCTGATATTGGTTATTCAATAGATTACTTCCTTGAATCCAAATCCTTCCTTTTCCTGAAAGTCTGTAATCCAAACGAGCATGAATATCCATATAACCAGGCATTTCTTTGGTTTGGGGTTTGCCATCAACAATCACTTGGTTTCTTCGCTTGCTCACGCCATCCAATCCGCATTGGATCTCTATCGATTTTCCCAAATAATATTGACCATTTACACCATAAGTCAGTGAGGGTAGGTGCCAGGCATAATCGTTTCGATCAACGTTGTAGCTAATCACCTTTGCATTGGCAGACAGTTTCAATTGCTCACCCACTTTGTATTTAACCATACTTCTGAAATAAACGCTGTTAACATCGGCATAAATAAATTGTAAAGTTCCCAAACTGTCCATCATAGATTTCTTTTTACCGGCCACATTCATTGAATCGGCACGAGAAACGACCAAAGCAAAATTTGAAGAAGAGTTGCCGCCAAAATCCAAAGCGAATTCTGCATTCTCAGTGATTTTTCCTTTGATACCCAAGTAACCATTGAATTGTTCGTAGGTATTCTTAATTGAGACTGAATCACCAGTAAAGGGCATATATGAATTCATTCGTCTAAAGCTATTCTTCTTCAAACCACCATCAATCCCTCCGTAGAGTTTCAAATTTAAACCCGTAAGTGTTTTTTCAACTTCCAAGTAAGGATTTACATAGAACTTGCTGGTGGTTTTTTGCGTGTCGATGGTCTGCGTCCAATTGGTTAATAACACACCAAATTTCACATCGAGCTTGGTGGGTTGATGATTGAATTTTACATAGGGCAACGCATCGATAAATAATTGCTTATTCGTACTTAAACCATTGAATTTGTTGGTGTCCGGCTTCTGTTGCATGTCTAAGTACGTGGTACTCAAATCCGCGCCCCAGGTCACATTTTTAATGCGATGCGATGCGTTTAAGTAGCCACTAAAATCCATTTCTTTCTGCCCAAATGATCCGGTATTAAAGGCTTGCGCTGCAATTCCCGTGTGAATCGAAGGCCTCTTACCGCCTGCAATCAAATCGTAATCAACACCCAAGCCAAAATGATTGCTGATTTTACCCGAATTGATGATGGTTGGATTGTCATAGGCTGAATCTTTTGCGAAAAAATTGATTTTGTCGATGTTATAAAAAATCTTCGTTTCCAATCCTGAGTTTTGAAAATACTTTGCGCCTTGCAATTGGAATTTGTTGGTAGAAAATTCACGAATCGAATTTGCGGGGTTCGCATTTAAGTGGATACCGCTGAAATTGTAACTGTAATTTGGATTCGCTTTGCTGCTTAAGTATACTTCTCCAAGAATGTGTCCATAATTTCCACCGCCAATTCTAGCGTAATTGGAAAGATAGACCGAGTCCGAACTCTTGTCCTTCAGTTTTTCGGGTTGTACGGGGCGAATGATTTTTCTTGTATTCCAAGCAAATTCTGGTGTTTCAAATTTGACGTTGATTTTGGGATTTTCAGAGCGAGGTACAATCGGATCGAGTACTAACTTTGAAGAGGGGATGAGCTTGGGCTCGAATTTGGTGGTTACCTGACGAGACGAATTGTCGATCCCACGATTTCCTGGTTGGGCAATGATTGACGCACTTGCGAGCGTAGTAAGTCCAATTAGAATGACACTTTTCATGTAAATACAAAATTCATTGAAACCTTTCTTAGGATACGCACCATTTTTGAGGGTGTCTAAAAAATATAACGGAATCATGTGCTGCATTGAATTCTTGAAAGTAATTGAGAAAATTTATTGAAATAGTTGAAGTATTTGTAGGATTTCCTTATCTTTGCAGCCCAATTCACGGATTATGTACGCCATTGTTGAAATAGCCGGAAGGCAATACAGGGTAGAAGAGAACAAGCATCTTGTTGTCAATCGTCTACAAGCAGAAGCAGGCTCAACTATTGAGTTTGATAGAGTATTAATGGTTGGTGGCGATAAAATCAAGGTGGGTGCCCCCACAGTTGATGGAGCCACTGTAACTGCCACAGTTAAAGAGCACGGAAAAGGTGACAAAGTATTGGTATTCAAGAAGAAAAGAAGAAAAGGATACCAAAAAATGAACGGATTCCGTCACTATTTGACATTGTTAAAAATCGAAAGTATTAAAGCCTAAAATAGAAAAACGTCATGGCACACAAAAAAGGTGCGGGTAGCACGAAAAACGGAAGAGAATCACACAGTAAACGCTTGGGTGTTAAAATCTATGGCGGTCAAGTTGTGAAAGCTGGTAATATTATTGTTCGTCAGCGTGGAACTAAGCACCATCCTGATGTAAACGTAGGTATTGGAAAAGATCATACTTTGTTCGCTTTGTCTGATGGAATCGTAGTATTCCGCAAGAGCAGAGAAGGAAGAAGCTTCGTTTCTGTACAAGGTCAAGCCTAATTATTTTAAAAATTAAATAAAGAAAAAGGGGAAGGAAACTTCCCCTTTTTTATTTTTGTACACAAATGACAACCCTAACCCCGAAACATCCTTCCGATTCATTTACGCTAATGAATGAAATTGTATTGCCCAACGATACAAATACATTGGGAAATTTAATGGGCGGACGTCTGCTTCATTGGATGGATATTTGTGCCGCGATCGCAGCACAAAAACACAGTCATCATATCGTTGTAACGGCGGCTGTGGATAGTGTTTCATTTAAAGAGAGTATTAGGTTGGGTGACGTGGTGACATTAAAAGCTTACGTGTCCAGGGCTTTCAACTCGAGCATGGAAGTCTTTATCGAAGTTTTTGCAGAGAACTTACCTTCGGGCGGTAGAGTGAAATCCAATGAAGCCTACTATACTTTCGTCGCTCTTGATGGCAGGAACAAACCTGTTACCGTACCTGAGCTTACCCCTCAAACAGAGGAAGAAGTAGTGAAATTTGATGGCGCCCTTCGCAGACGTCAAGTTAGGTTGATTCTGGCAGGCAAAATGAAGCCAGAGGACGCCCAAGAATTAAAAAATCTGTTTGTTTAACAACGATTTTCGGATTCTTCTGTACCACATTTATTTGATTAGTCCAATTTCTCTCAATCTTTCCAATAAGAATTCCATCGCTGTACAATCCTCGTATTTCTTAGGATTATCTTCTGAAATACACTGAGGTAAACAATTCAATGGAACATTGGGCCTAGGGTGTAGAAAGAATGGTATGCTGTATCGAGGTTTACCCCATTGATCCTTTGGTGGGTTCACAACGCGATGTGTAGTGCTCTTTAATTGATCATTCGTCAATCTTTGTAACATGTCGCCTACATTCACTACGATATGATCTTCCACTTCCGTCACACCAATCCACTCGTTATTCTTGTTCAATACTTCCAATCCATCGGCACTTGCGCCCACCAATAGCGTAATCAAATTAATGTCTTCGTGCTCCCCGGCCCGAATGGCATCCTTTGGATCTTCTGTAATCGGTGGATAATGAATCGCCCTTAATATACTATTTCCTTTGGATGCACGTTCATCAAAATAATTTTCATCCAATTTTAAGTGAAGTGCGATCGCCCTTAGTATTTGAATCCCAGTGTTCTCCAGTGCCCGAAAAACAGCTTCTCCAGAAGAATTGAAAAGAGGCAGTTCTGTTACAGTTTTATTGGAAGGATAGGGGTGGTCTTCTAGATCTTCATACTGACCAAAATGCCAAAATTCTTTTAAATCCCCAGTATTTCGATTCTTGGCGTGTTCTTTTCCGAAACCCGTATATCCGCGCTGTCCGCCACCCTGCGAATCATCGTATTTCATTTTTTCCTCCTCCGGCAAAGCGAAAAAGTTTGCAACTTCCTGGTATAATAATTTTAATGTTTCTGAAGGGATTCCGTGATTTCTAATCGCAACAAAACCAATTTGCTCGTAGGCATTTCCAAGTTCAGCAACAAAATTGCTCTTCTCAAAAGAGGAACCGTGCGTAAAATGCGATAAATCTAATTTGGGAATGGATTGCATGGTGCGAATTTACCACACCATAAGAATAAATTCGTTATCCGATAGAGTGAAATAATTTCGAATCACTCTCCTCTAAAATAATAGATAGGGTGGTTGAATTGGGAGATACCATCAAAGTATCTAAGTCACTCGTTGTCTTATAAATATCTTGAAAATATGACGTCCATTCTGGATGCTCAGAAATATTTTCTTGTATGTAAGCCGCAACATCTGCTTCGGCTTCGCCATAATAATAAAGAAGAAGGTCTGAGTGTGATAATGGTCTTGTCATATGCTTCGCTAAAACGACAAACATATAACGGACCGAAAATCAGATTATTTTACATTTACTACACTTTTTTGCATCTTTTTTCTCAAGTTCAAAATAGCGTAGTGCATTCTGCCGATGCAAGTGTTAATATTTGTTTCTGTAAGTGCCGCAATTTCTTTGAAGCTCAGGTCGGCATATTGGCGTAAAATCAATACTTCTCGCTGATCTTCTGGTAGTTCCCAGATCCATTGACGTAAAATGTCGACATCATCTTTGGCTACGCGATGCTCTTCTTGACTCTCAACAGTAATTCCCAAGCTATCGAAAATGTCTCGGCCATCAGTGTCAACGACTACAGGCATCCTTTTTCTCGCCCGAATAGTGTCGATGCTCATGTTCCGTGCAATACGTAAAACCCAAGGTAGAAATTTGTCTTCGTGATTGTACTTGCCCTTCTGAATGCTATGAATCACCTTGATGAAGGTTTCCTGGAAAATATCTTCGGCTACATAACGATCGCCTACAAGCAAATAAATACTAGAAAGAATTCTAGATCTATGGCGCTTCAGTAAAGTTTCAAATGCTGCGTTGTTACCGTCAATGTAACGTTTAATCAGCACGCCGTCAGTTATCAATGGTGTAGTCATAATACTCCTCCCTTGCAGGTTAAATTGTTTTTAGTAAGGCAAGATTTGGTTGAGTATTTTTCTACGTATAGGCGTTTTTGGTTTTGTTTAGGCCGTAAATCAATGCAATAAAATTCGTAATTGCAAATTTTAATTGCGAAAAATGCAAAAAATAAACTATTTCAATCCGTTTATAAATTCCGTGGATGTCATTTTGGGTTTTCCGGGCAACTGCATTTTCAATACCTTGTAACAGCCATCAGAAAGACAAATAAGGAGTTGTCTCGATTCTAAAGTGATTGATTTTGATTCGGATACTGCATGTCCTGACAGTTTTTCGCCCTGAAAAATTTTCATATCACCCCATTGACTTTTGATCCAAGCCCCTGGGAATGGACTTAACCCACGAACTTTGTTATGGAAATCGTTTAGGTTCAATTCCAAACTCAACTCGGCAAATTCACGGTTTAACTTTGGTGCGGATTTCAATTCCTCACTGAAATCTTGAGCCGTAGTCTTGTATTCGCCGCTGGAAATCAACTCCAAAGTCTGAACCATAAGATCCGCACCCTCAACCATCATCCTGTCGTGCAGTTCTCCAACTGTTTCATTGTCCCCAATTGAAAGGGTGGTTTTGGCGATTATATCTCCCGTGTCTATTTCGTGTTTTAAGAAAAAGGTTGTTAAGCCAGTTGTTTTCTCTCCATTGATTATGGCATGATGTATGGGTGCCGCACCTCTGTATTGAGGTAGCAATGATCCGTGGAGATTGATAGTGCCTAGAGGGGGGAACGACCAAACGCGCTCTGGTAGCATTCTAAATGCTATCACCACGCCTAAGTCTGGGTTTAACTCTTGCAATTGGTTATGAAACTCCTCCGATTTTAAATTCACAGGTTGATAAACCTTCAATCCAAGTTCAATAGCCTTCTGCTTTACCGCACTTTCTGAAATTTTTTGACCTCTGCCCGCTGGCTTGTCGATGGCAGTGACAACTCCAACCACATCAAATCCGCTCCGAACGATTTTCTCCAAGGAATATGCAGCAAAATCGGGGGTGCCAAAAAAAACGATACGAAGTTTCGGTTGTGCCATTTACTACAAATGTACAACAGCCAAAAGCAACCAATCCTAACAACTTATTGTCAATTCCTTGATTAAAAGTACGAATCCTAGATAAAATCACCGATTTTTGTATAACAGGTAGGCTTTTTCCTGCATGGAATGATGATTAAAGACTGCGTTCGAAAAATGGGTTTCAATTTGAAACAGGCATTTTCTGCCCTGAACGCGGTTTTGTTTTTTTTAAGTGTACAAATTACGTCCTCGGTTCTTGGAGATATTAATCCCGCTCATCAGCATACCACAATCCATCAAAATACAGCTTCAACGTACTCCACGGGCGATCCCGTTTTTTTCGTTAACAACGGACAATGGTCAACAAAAGTATTGGCAAAAGCACATCTGAACATCGGTGATTTTTGGATTACACAAACAGGGTTTGTTTGGAATTTAATCGACACTTCGGCCTTTGAACTGTTACATGAACGCACAACACAAAACCTTAAAATCTCAACGCAGGCGGTTTTTATGGATTTTATCAATCCCACTTTATTTTCCTCTGCGAAAGGTCAGGGCAGCCAATCAACAGAATATTATAATTTTCACAACGCAAAAGGGAGCTTTTCAGCATCACACAAATTTGGTTGTGTTTTAATTTCCAATGTTTGGCCCGGGGTTGATTTGGAGGTCAAGTCATTTCAAAATACCATCAAATACAATTGGATCTTGCATGCGGGTGTAAATCCAAATGTGATCAAATGGAAATATCGAGGTCAGAACTCTCTGGCTGTGTCATCTACAAAGGATTATTGCGAAATAAAAACCAATATCGTTGATTGGGTTGAGGAAATTCCGGCTGTTTATTATCTAAGCAACCAAAGGGAAAGTGCTGCCAATGCTACGGCGGAAACACAGGTCTCTGCGAAATATAGTGTACAGAGTGACGGTAGCCTGAAATTTGAGATGCAAAATTTCAATCCCAATTTTTCGGGTGATTTGATCATTGATCCCAAGCTTGTTTTTAGCACTTATACAGGTTCTCGGGCTGATAATTTCGGTTGCACAGGAACGTATGATATTTACGGTAACGGATACGCTGGTGGGACTGTTTTTGATATCGGTTTACCGGTGACCCCGGGAGCGGCCCAAACAACATTTGGCGATGGTGTTCCAGAAGATTTAGGATATGGAGGTTCGAGGGATGCCGCCATTCTGAAATTTAATGCTACCGGCGACCAATTGCTGTTTTGTACTTATTTAGGTGGTTCTAACAATGAGCAGCCCCATTCAATGGTTACAGACTCATTGGATAATTTGTATGTCATGGGATCCACGAGAAGTACTGATTTTCCGATGGGTTCCAATGGGCAATACGATAATACCCACAATGGGGGCTATGATTTTTTTATCACCAAGTTCAATTCCACCGGTACGAAAATCTTGGCGTCTACATTTTTTGGTGGCAGTGGCATGGATGCGGTTGGTGCAGATCGCTCTGCAACTGGAGTAAGTGTTGATGATTTCCCTTTGATTTATAATTACGCTGATGAATTCAGGGGGGAAATTATCACGGATCAAAAGAATATTTACGTATCGGGAATTACCTATAGCATGAATTTTCCGAGGACTGGAAATGGTGTTTATGGTGGAAAGTCAGATGCCGTAGTTTTTTGTATAAACAACTCTCTTTCTGTTTTGAAGTGGTCTCAACAGTTTGGTGGTGTTGGGTTTGATGCGCTCTATGGCGTGGCGCTCGGCAAAGCCAATGATGTTTTCGTTAGTGGTGGGAGTTCAAGCAACAATTTAAAAACTGTCATTGGCTCAAAATGGATTAACGATTACCAAGGTGGCATCGCAGATGCGATTTTAATGCGATTAGACAAGTATACTGGAGATGTCATTCAAGGTCGGTATCACGGCACATCGCTCTACGAGCAGGCTCATTTTGTTCAAACCGGGCTCACTGGCAAGCCATACATTTATGGTCAGACCGAAGCCAATATGCCCAATGTGAACGCAAAATTCTATCAACCAGGTGGCGGTCAATACATTACTTGCTACGCAGTAGACCTGTCTACGGTTGATATGCAAACTACCTTCGGTTACAACCCGAGCAACATCATCTATCCCAATATTAGTCCTAGTGCATTTTTGGTTGATCGATGCGAGAGAATTTTTGTTTCAGGATGGGGTGGTAGTACAAATTCTGCGCTGTACGATGTAAATACCGGCGCATCAAAACAACATCGAAACAAAGGAAGGACAAACGGTTTACTTACCACGGCTGATGCGGCACAGAAAAATACCGACGGTAGCGATTTCTATCTCGCTGTGTTCTCAAAGAATTTTTACTCTTTGGCTTATGCAACATATTTTGGCGGTGTGAGCACCCCGGGTAAACCAGCAGAAGAGCACGTTGATGGCGGTACTTCTCGATTTGATGCGAAAGGAATTATCTACCAATCGGTTTGTGCTGGTTGCAGAAGAAATGGCTTGTTTCCCACCACACCAACTGCATACAGTCGTACCATGAATAGCGATAACTGTAACAATGCGCTTTTTAAAATCGACTTTGAAAACTTAAATCTAAAACCCCGTTTAAAAGATACTTTTGTTCAAGTAATTGCAACGCAAACCATTAATTTTCAAATCAAAGGAATCGACCCGGATCCTTTTGATACGATGTATCTGAAAGCAAAATGGGTAAAAAAGGGCGGAATGTCTGGCTTAGATACTGCAAAGATTACACTTGTCCCTGGTATTGGCTCGGCTACGCTCAAAGTGGATTGGAAAACCCTCTGTAGCAGCTTCTCAAAAGACACCGTTGAACTCCTTGTGATGGTAATAGATCGTGGCTGTCCAAAGGCAGATACCACCTATGCAAGAATCAAATTGCTCGTAACAGAACCTCCCAAAGTGATACCGCCGGATGCCATTTGTGTGAGTTTTGATAGACAAACATCTAAAATGTCGATCTCATGGGACAACATCGCAACACCTGGGTCTTTCTTTAAATATTTCCTTCTTCGAAGGACCAATCCCGATGGATCAATGAAAATTTTGGATACAATTAGAACGGGTTTGGCTGGTGTTTTTGTTGATGGCAATGTGGTAAATCCGCGACAAAATAATTACTGCTATGAGCTGATAGGAGTGAACATTTGTGATGTACAAGTTTTTGCAAAGAACATCTTTTGTACCGTCACAGAATTGAATACTCCAATCGCAGGTGTGCCTTTGTATACTACAACCATCGTAAATGACCGATATGCTGAAGTTCGATGGGGCAAGAGCAAGGAACCGGATTTTAAGGAGTATGAATTGTATCGAATTCCACGAGGAGGCAAATTTGGTAGCGTTCCTTTTGCCATAACTACTGATACATTTTATAGGGATTCATCGTTCAATGTGGATGATAAATCATTTTGTTATCAGATTATGGTTACCGATCAATGTGGTCATGTGAGTTCAGGAAGCAACGAAGGTTGCAATGTGGTATTGGGTGGAACTTCCAAAGAAGCCCCTGATTATTATTTTGATTTGAATTGGATGGACTATCAAGGATGGTCTGATGGCGTGAGAGATTGGACGCTCGAACGAAAGGATGATGACCATGCCTTTGCTGTAGTAGCCCCCTCATTGATGGTACAGAGTTATCACGACGACAAATTGGATTATGATTACGGGGGGTATTTATACAGAGTAACAGCGCATCGAAATCAACCAATGGCTGCAGAGCAGTCATTCAGCGAGAGTAACTGGATTTATTTGATACAACCCCCAGAAGTATGGGTTCCGAGTGGAATTACAAGAAACAATGATGGTTTAAATGATGTATGGGGAACCTTTCCTCTGTTTGTGAAGGAATACGAAATGAAAGTTTACAATCGCTATGGACAGAAAATTTGGGAAAGCACCTACAAAAAGAACCAATGGGATTGTCAGTATCAGTCCAACGAAATTCCCGATGGAGTTTATGCTTGGTATCTTGTTTTCAAAGGGTGGGATAAAAAAACGTACGATAAATGCGGTACGGTAACGGTAATTCACTAATTCTAGTGAGTTCGATCTTTCAAAAACAACATCAGCTCATTCAAGCCTTCAGTATTAATACCAAGGTCTGATAATTCTTGCATAAGAACTTTTGCATTGTTCTCATACTCGGTGCTTTTTTCTAAAATCATTGAATCCAATCCCCAGGACTTCCATCCCTTGATAACCGCTTCGGCACGCGAAGTGCCTTTCAATTCATCAAACCATTGATGGGTAGCACTTGCATCGAGCTCTAAGGATTTGATATAAAGCCAAGTCTTTTTGCCTTCCATGATATCACCACCAATCACTTTGCCTACTTTGTTGGATGTGCCAAATGAATCTAAATAATCGTCCATTAACTGAAAACTCATTCCAAGAGCAATGGCAAACTGATACATTTTATAAACGACATCTGCTTTGGCGCCTGCGGTAAGGGCACCCGAGGCCAAACTGCAACCGAGTAACACCGCAGTTTTATTTTGAATCATATGAAGATAATCCGCCTCGCTCACTTCGTTGCGCTCGGCAAAATCCATATCGTCCTGCTGACCCTCACACACTTCCGTAGCAGTTCTAGAAAACAAGGTTAAAATTTCATTTTTATTCGGCCCGCTATAGGCCAATATGGATTCATAGGCCTTTACCAATAAATTATCGCCCGCCAAAATTGCCGTGGGCTCATTCCATTTTTTATGGACCGTTGGCAACCCACGCCTTTGATCCGCCCGATCCATGATATCGTCGTGCACCAAACTGAAATTGTGAAATATTTCAATTGCGTGAGCAACATTCAAAGCCTCGTCTGCACTGCCTCCACAGCTTTCCGCACCAATCAAACACAACACAGGCCGAATCCTTTTTCCGCCCAAATTCATGATGTAATTCATCGGCTGATATAAGTTGTCCGGACTGCCCAAAAAAGGATTTTTCTTCAAGTAGGCCAAATAATTCTCAAGGTGATTTGCTATGCTCATGTTAATCCAACAAATAAAAGTCAATAATTCTTTTCTGTGCGTCAGTTTTTTTCACCGACACAGTGATTGGATCGCCCAAATGATAACTCCTGCGGGTTCGCTGACCAACCAATTTTTTCTCTGCCTCGTAATAGGTGAAACGGTCTGTTTTGATATCCGACATACGGATGAGTCCTTCGCAATGATATTCATTCGCCATTGCATAAATGCCCCATTCCGTGATGCCCGTAATTGTAGCATCCATCGTTTTCCCAATGTGTTGCTCCATCATCAGTGCCAGTGTGTATTTGGTGCTTGCCCGCTCTGCTTCCGCCGCCTTCTGTTCCATATTGCTGCTGTGTTTGGCAATCAATTCGATTTGCGACTCACTCATGACAGGCGTGGGGTTGCTTAAATACTGCTGTAAAAGTCGGTGAACCAATAAATCAGGATATCTGCGAATGGGAGAGGTGAAGTGGGTGTAATACTCAAAAGCCAGCCCAAAATGGTCTGAACGGTAGGCGGTATAGACAGCTTTCGACATCGTTCGGATTGCCATTTGCTGCAATATCTCGCCATTTGGATCCCCTTGGGTCCTTTCCATCAATTCGTTGAACGATTTACGCATCTGAGGTTCATTGTCGATATTGATAGGGTATCCCATCAATTTACAGAATCGTGCAAATTCCAGCAATTTATCCTGTGGTGGCAAGTCGTGTGATCGATAGATGAACGGCAATTCAGGTTTCTTGAGGGTTTTTACATGTCTGGCAACGGCCTGATTGGCCATCAACATGAAAGTTTCAATCAGCAAATGCGCGTCAAATCTCGTTTTGACATAGGCTTCGATTGGTTTCTTGTTCTCATCGAAACGGAATCGAATTTCTTTTGACTCAAATTTCAAGGCACCTTGATTGAATCGAATTTCCTCGTAATGCTTTGCGATGCGATTCAATGTTGTCAATTCTGTAACATAATCACCCGTCTGTTTCACGATAACATCTTGTGCTTCCTCATAGGCAAATCTCCGCTTGCTGTTGATGACTGTTTTTCCAAACCACTCACCCAAAACATTCAAGTTTTTATCGATGGTAAAAATTACGCTAAAGGCCAATCTATCTACATTGGGCTTTAAAGAGCATAAGTCGTTACTTAGTTTTTCTGGCAACATCGGTATTGTGCGATCAACTAAGTAAACCGAGGTTCCACGTTGAAGCGCCTCCCGGTCGATT
>Ga0214923_10003041_pt1 | contig 21451 bp, 15 predicted proteins | sample LL1510_MetaG_FD_177993 | JGI IMG/M metagenome (GOLD analysis project Ga0214923, IMG submission 177993) | Freshwater microbial communities from Lake Lanier, Atlanta, Georgia, United States - LL-1510 | ecosystem: Environmental > Aquatic > Freshwater > Lake | place: USA: Georgia | collected...
GCCTCACGCACACTGGCACGCTTGAGCCTTTCAGAAGAAGAACGCCAAGCCTACGAACGCCATATTGGCGATGCAAGAATTTCTAAAAGCACCTTGGACTCTTCCTACAGTGATGGAAAACGTGAAGGCTTGGCTGAGGGAGAAATGAAGGCCATAATAAAAATAATCCACAGCCTTCATCAGCTTGGACTTTCAAGAGAACAGATTAGTCAAGTGACACACTGTTCACTCGAAGAAATCAAGGGGATTTTGAGTGGAGAAAAATCAGTGAGTTAGAAATACATCGCTTAGCAAGGAAGTATTTTTAAAATGACTTTTTGAAAGAGAGCTTTTAGGATATATACCTTTTTCTATGTCCTCACTCTCTTCTACAATTTCTAGCGGTGCTTTTGAGCACGTTGTTCCCTCAGCATCTTCGCATCATGGAGCTCCCCCGCGTGTCTGTAAATTTGGGATGATTATTTTTTTACTTTCTGAGGCCATGCTTTTTGCAGGTCTTATTGGCGGCTATATCGTCTTACGTATGGCTTGTAGTCAATGGCCACCATCACCGAATCTTCCGATGCTTCCAAAGTTTTTCACAGGCTGCAATACATGTATTCTTGTGTCAAGTAGTCTCGCCTTTCATATGGTGGAAGTAGCAGTCAAGGGTGGTAAGAGCGGACGACGTTGGCTTTTTTTAACGATTCTCTTAGGTTCTACTTTTCTCTGTGGACAAGCTTATGAATGGACACATCTCTATCATGAAGGCCTCTGGTTTCATCTTGGTGGTATTTACGGATCTTCATTTTTTGTTATGACAGGATTTCATGGCGCTCATGTTTTCATAGGAGTCCTTCTCCTGGTCTGGTGTTTTTTACGTCAATGTTTCTTTAAATCCTTTACCAAGGAACATCATGTTGCACTCGATAACGTCGGTCTCTACTGGCACTTTGTTGACGTTGTCTGGGTATTTCTCTATAGCATTCTCTACTTGGTGTAATTTTTGACGCGTATCGCAAGTGGTTGATTTAATTTTTCTCCTCTTTTTTTGAAAGCACATACTTCTAAACCTCTCTCTCTTTCGTGGTGGATTCTTATTTTTTTTAGTACTACTGCTATTCTTGGCGCTGCTTTCCTAAGCTTTCATAAATCTGAACGACGCATCTACCGCAAAAAACCACCGCTTGCAGAGATTTCTGAGTTTTCTCTTAACACTCAGGATGGAAAAATATTTTCTAAATCTGATCTTCTTGGACAGATTTGGGTGATGGATTTTATTTTTACGCGTTGTGCTGGTCCTTGTCCTCTCTTGACATCACGTATGATGGAGCTTTCTTCGAAACTCTCGAAAAATCATGAGGTGAAATTAGCCTCAGTCACCGTTGATCCTAGCTATGATACTCCTGAAATTTTATCTTCCTATGCTGCCAATATTCATGCAGATCCTAGGCAATGGATTTTTTTAACAGGATCTCCTCATGAAATCACTTACTTTGTGAAAAAGGTCATGATGCAACCACTAGCTGCCGAGCCAGATGGCATGCCAGCTCATTCAACACGCTTGATGATCATCGATAAGAACGCTATGATCCGCGGCTATCTTGATGGAAATGATCCTGAGGTTACTCAAAAAATATTAATGGAAATTGGAAGTCTTATGCGTGAGTCTTCTTAAAATCATATCTGTTCCTATGACACGATTCGTATATCGACTTTCCTTACTCATGAGTGTTGTGCTCCTTGCTCCTTGTTTTCCACTTGCTTTCGGGTGTGAGGGATGCAAACTTGCTGCCAGCAGTGGAGTCAAAGAAACACAAACTGTTCAAGCTGGTATGGCTCTCTCATGGAGTGTCCTTTTTTTGCTTTCGGTTGTTTTTTTACTTCTTGGGATTCTGGTTTTGGCGATCCGTAGTGCTTGTTTTGAGGCTGAGAAAGCCCATCAGGAAAAATCCTCACCACATATTGTTTTTAACTAAACACCTCAATAGCTCGGTTCAATGTCCTTGTAATTGAAGTCACCACTATTTTTTATCCATGCATCTTTATCACTTACCGCTCATTAATGCTCTGCTTAATAGCTTGAGTGCTCTTTTCATTATTGTTGGATGGATTTTTATTAAGAAAAATTATCGACGTGCGCATGCCTGCTGCATGATGAGCGCTTTTACGACATCATGTGTTTTTCTTGGCTGTTACTTGATCTACCATTTTAATATTCCTGGACACCACATGCCCTTTACAGCGAGCGGATGGCCTCGGATTATTTATTTTTTTATTCTCTTTACGCATCTTCCCTTGGCCTTAGCAGTAGTACCGCTTGTGCTCATGACATTTACCCCTGCTTTACAAAACAAGTTTGATCAACATAAAAAAATTGCCAGATGGACGCTTCCTATCTGGCTCTATGTTTCGATTACTGGTGTCTGTGTTTACTTCATGCTTTACGTTTTATATCCTACAATTTGACATTATGTTGCACGCACATTCTCATTCTAGCTGTTGCGCTTCGACCAAGAATTCTTCAGATTGTTGCTCCTCTCCGCTCTCTGGTCTTGAAAAAACGGGAAACTTAGATGCCTTTGTCCACGATAAGCTCAAGGATCTGCTAATCTTAGCAATGTTTGAGAGTCGTCCATGGAACTTAGGAGAAATACAGCTTTTTCAACTTCAAGAAAAATTGAATGCCTACCTCTCCTTTGTCCTAGACGGCGAAATGGAGGAGGCATTCCCTCATCTTCAATCAAAACCAGTATGTATTGAACTCCGTACTCGCTATCAACCATCAGAAGAGGCTCTTGGTTTTATCTCGCGAGCGCGTCAGCAACTCTCCTACCAGCACATTGATTTGCAGGTTGTCCACCTAGAAGAGCAATTAGATGTGTGTTGCTCTTCAACATCAGATACTTGTTGTCAGTCCCCTAAGTAATCACTTGCAATTACCTGCTAAACACTACCTTTATGCTAGATACTGGAACATCACGCCCTCGTGATATTGATTGGAAGAGAGCGGCTGGAATTCTCTATGGAGATTGGGGGACGAGTAAAGCTTATGTGATTGGTTTAGCATTTGCTGTTGCAGGTTATAGTTCCTTTTGGCTCATTCTCCCTATGTGCCTACTCACCGCACTTGTAGGTATCAATTATATTACGATTTGTCGTCTTTATCCCAATGGAGGAGGCGTCTATGCAAGTGTTCGACACCGTTCTGAGGTCATCTCCATTGTTGGCGCTTTTTTGATGGTTGCTGATTATATTGTAACGGCCTCGTTGAGTGCCCTTGCTGCTTTTACTTATCTGGGAGTTGAGCACCCGATTTATTTTGCAGGCGCAGCGATTATCGTGATTGGAGCGTTGAATTTGTTTGGACCTAAACATAGTGGCGCTTTTGCGGTCATGGTTTCTATTCCAACAGCCATTGTTGTTGTTATTCTCGGACTCTTTGCATTACCTCATCTAGGCACAGCCATCGCTCATGTTAAACCGCTTCATAGTGGTATTATTCATAACTGGACTGGTTTTGTGAGTATTGTCCTTGCTCTTTCTGGAGTTGAGGCCATTGCCAATGCAACTGGAGTCATGAAACTCAACCCTGGAAGCTCTCTGCATGCACCTGTTGTGACAAAGACATCTACTAAAGCTTTGCTCGTAGTCCTGGGCGAGGTTGTGGGTCTTACCGCTCTTCTTGGTCTTGCTATGATGGCGTTACCAGGACTCATGCTTGCAGGTGGAGAGGTGAATGCTCCCGGTGCGCAAGGGGTGCGGGATTATATGCTGCGCTATATGGCTCAGATTTTTGTCGGTGATGCTTTTGGATCACTTTTTGGAACAATTGCCGCTTGGGCAGTGAGTATTACCTTTGGACTACTCTTATTATCAGCCGTCAATACAGCTATTCTTGGATTGATTTCTATTAGTTTTTTAATGTCCAAAGATCATGAATTGCCACCAATTTTTGCTAAGCTCAATCAATTTGGCGTTCCTTATTTTTCGCTTATTGTGATGGTACTTATTCCAGCAGCACTCGTTGTCTTAGTTGGTGATATTTCTGGCTTAGCAGAGCTCTATGCTGTTGGAGTTGTAGGAGCCATTGCAACGAATCTTGGTGCAACCTCAACAGATCGTAAGCTGAGATTAAAATGGCGTGAACGAATCTTGATGTTCGTGACCTTTACTATTTTAGTAGCTATTGAAATTACTCTCTTTGTCGAAAAACCAGGAGCACGCGTTTTTGCGGTGACGATTTTAGCTGTGGGGCTCATTATGCGTGGTCTTGCACGCGAACACTCAGCTCGTAAGGATGCTAGGGCTAAGGCAAAAGGACACTCCTTGCATCATCATAAAGTCGCTCATGTCTCCATTACCTCGCATGATCTTGGTACTTCCGTAGCGAGACATAATCTTGCTGAAAAACATGCATTCCAACACCCCACTCAACACCACGGAGGTCCTATTTTAGCCGCAGTACGCGGACTGGGTAAAACCCTTGATTTTGCGGTCAGTGAAGCTTTAGAAACAGGACGCCCTCTTTACGTGATGTTTGTGCGTGAGCAACCAGTCATTGCTCCTGGTGATCGCAAAAAAAAATGGTATGATGACATGGAGGCAAAAGAAATTTTTGAGAGCTTACAAACACAGGGTTTAGGTGAGAAAATTTTGCCCTGCTATACGATTAGTGATTCTCCTCCTAATGCTATTGCTGATCTTGCTTCAACTATTGGAGCTGAACGCGTTATTATTGGGGCGTCACAACGCGGAACACTGATCACGATGCTGCGAGGCGATATGGTGAGTACACTTTCAAAAATGATTCCAGAAGATATGTATCTTGTTGTCTGTGGATAATGCGCATGCTTGATGATGACGGTCACGAGGCACTGGCCAAATACTAACCCGAATATTTCATACTCATCTACTGCGGAGACCGGGAAGCTAGGGTGGATGCTGTTCTCAAGCTTGAAGTCTTCCTCGGGCAACACCAGTGCTCGGGAGAACCTAGCGTAGACTGCCATAACCCTTAGGTTAGGGGCAGCCCGTAAGGGCGAGCCGAGTAAGGTGCGAGCGAGTCAATATGTACTCATACAGCCGTCGTCAGACTTCATCACTCGCCTTACCCCATCCGCCTTCGCAGTCTCCTCGTCACGATCAGTATGAAATATGCGGGCTAACGGTTACGGCAGTCTACGCTAGGTTCTCCCGAGCACTGGGGTTGCCCAAGTCAGCATGTGAGTTTGAGCCTAGTATCCACCCTGCTGTTCCGGTCTTCGCAGTAGATCAGTGTGAAATACCCGGGTTAGCCTTCGGGCTGATCTCGTCACACTGAGCATGAAATATTCGGGCTAGGATTATGCCACTTCCAGTTGCGAATCTCGGGCATATCTTCTCCGTGCAGATTGATGTAATGATGATGGGCGATTAATTTTTCCTGCATCTCTTTTTTTAGGTAGACTGCCTCATTACTGCTTTGCGGCAGGCGATTGATAGCATCGATCACCAGATGAAAACGATCCAGTTCATTAAGCACGGTCATATTAAATGGAGTCGTGATGGTCCCTTCTTCTTTGTAGCCACGCACGTGGATATTGTTGTGGTTGGTGCGACGGTAGGTCAAGCGATGAATGAGCCATGGATAGCCATGAAAGGCGAAGATCACGGGTTTGTCTTGTGTAAAGAGATCATCAAAATCACGGTCGCTGAGTCCGTGCGGATGCTCTAATTGCGGTTGAAGTTTCATGAGATCAACCACATTGACGAGACGAATTTTTAGTTGCGGTAGGTGTTCTCGTAAAATGCAGACTGCAGCTAATGTTTCGAGCGTGGGGACATCTCCGCAACAGGCCATAACAAGATCGGTTTCCTCTTCCTGATCATTACTTGCCCAGTTCCATATGCCGATTCCTTCTGTGCAATGTGTGATGGCTGCTTCCATCGAAAGCCATTGTGGCGAGGGATGCTTGCCGGCAATCACCACATTGACATAGTGACGGCTTTTTAAGCAGTGATCCATGACTGAGAGAAGGCAGTTACCATCAGGAGGAAGATAGACGCGTACGATTTCTGCTTTTTTATTGATCACATGATCAATGAAACCAGGATCTTGATGTGTAAAGCCATTGTGATCCTGGCGCCAGACATGCGAGGAGAGGAGATAATTGAGTGAGGCAATGTGACGGCGCCAGGGTATCTCTGAAGTGACTTTGAGCCACTTGGCATGCTGATTAAACATCGAATCAATGATATGAATAAAGGCTTCATAGCAATTAAAGAGTCCATGTCGGCCTGTGAGTAAGTAGCCTTCAAGCCATCCTTCACATTGATGCTCGCTAAGCATTTCCATCACTCGTCCGGTAGGTGCAAGAACTTCATCACCCGAAAGATATTCTCCCATCCATTGGCGCTTTGTTGCCTCAAAGACTGCTCCAAGTCCATTGGAGAGTGTTTCGTCAGGACTGAAGATCCGAAAGTTTTTTTTCTCTTTATTAAGCTTAATGATATCACGAAGAAAAGGCCCAAGAATGCGTGTGTCGCCACTACCGATGATTCCTGGCTCTGGAACTTTTAGGGCATAATTACGAAAATCAGGCATTGCTAGATCACTGAGTAATACTCCCCCATTGGCGTGAGGATTTGCTCCCATGCGTCGTTTTCCCTTAGGAGCAAGGGCGGCAATCTCTTTTTGAAGACGTCCCTGTGCATCAAAGAGCTCCTCGGGATGATAGCTTCTAAGCCACTCCTCCAGGAGGCTAAGATGTTTGGTGTTAGTTGCCGGATCGGTGATAGGAACCTGATGTGCATGAAAGGTTCCTTCGTTGCGTATCCCTTCAATCTCTTTGGGACCTGTCCATCCCTTAGGTGACTTTAAGACAATCATCGGCCAGCGAGGGCGTATGATGTTTTTTTGTAAGGATGCTTCGTGTTTGATTTTTCGGATATCTTCCATGACACAATTGAGTGTGGAGGCCATGGCCTCGTGCATGAGTGAGGGGTCTTCTCCTTCGACAAAATAGGGGTTCCATCCATATCCATAAAAGAGCTGTTTTAATTCCTCCTTAGAAATACGTGCTAAAACTGTTGGGTTCGCAATCTTATAACCATTGAGATGCAGGATGGGTAGGACAACACCATCGCGTGTGGGATGAAGAAATTTATTGGAATGCCATGCTGTTGCGAGCGCTCCTGTCTCTGCCTCTCCATCCCCAATGACACACGCAACGATCAGGCTAGGATTATCTAGAGCTGCTCCAAAGGCATGGCTTAAGGAATAGCCAAGCTCACCACCTTCATGGATAGATCCAGGACACTCGGGTGAGACATGACTTGGAATGCCTCCAGGAAAGGAAAATTGAAGAAAGAGTTTTTGTAATCCTGCTTCATCCTGCGTGATCTCTGGATATATTTCACTGTAGGTTCCTTCAAGATAAGTGTTGCCAACAAGTGCTGGTCCGCCATGACCGGGGCCAGAAATGTAGATCATGTTAAGATCATATTCTGTGATAATACGGTTGAGGTGGACGTAAATAAAATTTTGTCCTGGAGTCGTTCCCCAATGACCAAGAAGCATTTTCTTGATATCGGTTGGCAGTAGGGAACGTTTTAATAAAGGATTACTTGCAAGGTAAATTTGGCCAACAGAAAGGTAATTAGCCGCTCTCCAGTAAGCATCGAGATTATGGAGGAGTTCTTTGGAGAGGATATTTGTTGTCATAAATTTAAAATACGGCAGGTCGAGCGAGCAATCATAAGCTCTTCATTTGTGGGAATCACATGCACGGCAACACGACTTTTGTGAGAAGAGATCAAAAAAGCATTATTTTGGTTTGCTTGTCTATCGAGGTGAATTCCTAAAAATTCTAGTCCCTCACAAATACGCTCGCGAATCACAGGAGCATTTTCGCCAATACCACCGCTAAAGACAACTGTTTCAATGCCCTCGAGGACAGTTGCATAAGCACCAATCCATTTTTTTGCCTGGTAACAAAAAAGTTCGATGGCCTCGGCTGCACGGATATCGGTTGCTTCTATTGCAAACAAATCACTCATGTTAGCACTTGTTTCTGAAATTCCAAGCAAGCCAGATTCATGATGCACCATGTGCGTAAACGCTGCGGTTGTTATGTGCTCTTTGTGCACGAGGAAATCAATAATACCAGGATCTAAGTCGCCTGTCCGTGATCCCATCACGAGTCCTGAGGCAGGAGTAAAGCCCATGCTAGTATCCCTACTTTTTCCCTGATAGAGGGCACTCATGCTTGCGCCATTGCCAAGATGGGCAAGAATCACTTTTCCTTGAGCAGTTTGAGGCCCAGATCTTAGGCAGAGCTCTTCTAGGAGGTACTCATAGGATAGTCCATGAAAGCCATAACGCTTGAGGCCCATTGACAGGTAGTGTCGTGGGAGTGGAAGGAGAGTCGCAACTCTTGGCATCGTGTGATGAAACGATGTGTCAAAGCAGGCTACTTGATCAAGCATGGGATAGCGTTCTAAACATCTTTCAATGAGCGCGAGTTCCTCTGGCAGATGATTGGGGGCATAGTGCTCTAAGGCATGGAGCTCCGTGAGTAGCGAGCGATCAATGCGTTGAGGCGTATCGTACTTGCCTCCATGCACAAGGCGATGGCCGATGGCTCCAAGCGATTGAAATTCCTCTTGGGATGCTAACCAATCTAGTAAAAAAACCGCAGCTTCTTGATGGTTGCTTGCGGGAATAGAAGAGATGGTCTGAGCCCTTTGGCTCGCTTTTTGAAACAGAAGACGTGGATTGCTCTGGCCAATGAACTCAATCTGACCGTGAAGTACAAGCAGCAGTCCTGGGTGCTCATAGAGCGCAAATTTAATGCTCGAAGAACCGACATTAATCGATGCAAGACTCTGTTTCACGTGTCTTGATTCTTATAAAACATGGCTTGTATCATTCCAAAGGTGCATGACATGTTCAGTAATATTATGTTCATAGCCAAGGATGCTCAAGCTCGCAGTGCTAAGCACATAGAGAGCTCCGTTCTCAGGTGGTTGACCTAACCAGCGTGTGGCGAGCATACGGAGGATATGGGCATGGGCAAAGAGTAAACAATGACCTGGCTCTGCTTGTTGCAAGAAAAGAATTTTTTCAATCAACGCATCGCACCTTTCTGCGATTTCAAAAGGCGACTCACCTTGAGGGGCTCCGTCTCTAAAGATCAACCATTCTGGATTTTTTTGATGAATTTCCTTAGTGGTTAATCCTTCGTAATCACCATAATTCCACTCGAGTAAGAGTGGTTCTGGCGTAACGCTTTTCTCAAAACCTGCAAGCGCTCCAGTCTTTATTGCACGCTTGAGAGGGCTTGAGAAAACGTGCGTGAAGGATTCTCTCTTAAGACGTATCCCTAGTTGTTGTGCGTTTTTTTCTCCTTGTGCGGTCAGTTCGATATCAGTACGACCGGTATGCTGGCCAGACAAACTCCATGCTGTTTCCCCGTGACGTGCGAGGTAGATTTTAGGCAGGGTAGTGTTCATATAGGTAAGTCATTGAGCGCATCGATAAATTCGTATTAGACGCAGGAGATGTAATGAATACTCACGTACTATCTAACCCGAACATTTTATAATAAATCTATTACGGCTTGTGCAAAGCTCATTCCGCATATTTCATACCGATCACCTGCGGAGACCGGGAAGCTAGGGTGGATGCTGCGCCCAAGCTCGAAGTCTTCCTCGGGCAACACTAGTGGTCGGGAGAGCCTGAGGTAGACTGCCGTAACCGTTAGGTTAGGTGCAGCCCGTAAGGGCGAGCCGAGCTTCGCCAAGCGAGTCAATATGGACTCATACAGCCGTCGTCAGCCTTCGTAGTCTTCTCGTCACGATCAGTATGAAATATGGGCTAAAGAAGTGTTATCGATTTCAATTGTTTAAAAAAAGATTCAACAAAAATCGATTTGTGTTAGTGTCCGAATCTATGGACGTTGAAATCTTAGCTAGGGTACAGTTTGCTTTCACGGTTGCCTTTCATTACATTTATCCACCATTAACCATGGGCTTAGGTTTGATGTTGGTTCTCATGGAGGGAACGTATTTGCTCACCGGCGATCGTCTCTATCATCGTCTTGCACATTTTTGGACGCGGATTTTTGCCGTGATTTTTTCCATTGGTACGGCAACAGGTATTGTTATGGAGTTTGAATTTGGAACGAACTGGGCGACGTATTCTCGTTTTGTAGGAGATATTTTTGGGAGTGCACTAGCTGCCGAAGGGATCTTTGCTTTTATGCTAGAGGCTGGATTTCTCTCTCTACTGCTCTTTGGATGGGATAAAGTTGGCAAAAAAACACACTTCTTTGCAACGTGTATGGTTTGTTTGGGGTCGCATTTTAGCGCCATTTGGATTGTCATTGTGAACTCTTGGATGCAGACGCCAGCAGGATATCACTTGGAATTATTTCAAAATGGTGTGAGCTCTATTTTGCCTTCTGACTATATTTTACGCGTGGCCGATATTGGTCATGTGCGTGCGGTGGTGGATCATTTTTGGTCAATGATCTTGAATCCCTCAGCGATGCAACGTCTGTGTCACGTTATTTTTGGAACATGGCTTGCGGGATCTTTTCTTGTCATGAGTGTGAGTGCCTATTATCTGATTCGGGGTAGGCATCGTCGTTTTGCAGAAGCTTCGATGAAAGTTGCCATTCTTCTGGCTGCGGCCGCAAGTGTTTTTCAATCTATCAGTGCTGATATTACTGCCCGTGGTGTTGTGCAACATCAACCCATCAAGCTTGCATCGATGGAAGGAGTGTATCACACAGTTCCCTACACACCGATGAATCTCTTTGGCTTTGTCGATGCTGCGCAGCAAAAAGTCTACTCTATACAAGTGCCAGGACTACTCAGTTTGCTTGCCTTTCATGATCCCAAAAAACCAGTCTTGGGTTTGGATCAACTTCCTTCCGATGAATTTCTTGCTGCAAGACATCCAGGTAAATCACAAGCCGAACTCGCAGCTCTGCGTCCTCAATATTGGCCGAAAGTCCAAGGAGTCTTCCAAACATATCATATTATGATTATCTTCGGATCGATGGTCTTCGGGATTGCTTTTCTCTCTCTATTTTTATGGTGGAAGGGATGGCTCTTTAGGACTGACTCATTCTTGATTCGGTTGTGGCTGTTCGTGTTAGTTTTTTCTGTTTTATTTCCACAAATTTGCAATCAAACAGGATGGTTCACAGCAGAAATGGGGCGTCAGCCATGGATTGTTTATAATATTCTAAAAACATCCGAGGCTCTCTCGAAAAAAGTTTCCTCTGATCAAGTGCTCGGTTCTCTCTTCCTTTTCTTTGCCATTTATAGTCTTTTATTTTTTGCGTTTCTCTACCTGTTAAATCGGAAAATTCAACATGGTCCTGATGATCCCGAGGAAGATCCTGAACCTCCCGTGGATCAAGGGCATGATTTTCTCTACCAACTTGTCGTTGGCGCTGACTCATCGCGTGCTTCGTCATGAGTACGCTCGATGAGCGCGTGCTTTTATTGGTAACGAGTATTGATTGTGAGCTTCCGCTGTTTTTCCTCAACCAAGCCATCAGAGATCAGCGAGAAAAATAACCATTATGCAATATATGACCGTCGATTTTTTCAACCACTTTTTAGATATTCTTACCCCTTATTATAAAATCATTTGGTTTGGACTGGTGGGAGCACTTTTTACGGGCTTTTCCATGCTTGATGGATTTGATTTAGGGGTTGGCGTCTTGCATCTTTTAGTTTCCAAGGATGAAGATCGACGTATTTTTCTCAATGCTATTGGACCTGTTTGGGATGGAAATGAGGTATGGCTTGTTGTGGGAGGAGGTGCTCTCTTTGCCGCTTTTCCTCGAGCATACGCGACCGTGTTTTCAGGATTTTATATGCCGTTTATTTTCCTTTTAGTTTTTCTCATTTTTCGTGCTGTGGCTATTGAATTTCGTAGTAAGGAGCCGAGTCCTCTCTGGAGAAATACATGGGATGTTCTCTTTGCGCTTGGAAGTATTTTCTCCTCCTTAATGCTCGGAATTACCCTGGGTAATCTCACACGTGGTATTCCTTTAGATTCCGAAGGGGAGTTTATCGGAACATTTTGGGATTTGCTCAATCCCTATAGTCTTTTTATGGGTATTACGGTGGTGGCCCTCTTTGCCATGCATGGATCTATTTACCTTGTCATGAAGACCGAGGGAGCTTTGCAGCAACGTGTGAAATCTTGGGTTCCTATCCTTATTCTTCTCTTTGTGGGGTGTTATTTTACGTTTAATGGAGCAACACTTTTTGTGGCACCTCACCTTGCGAAGATTGTCTTTGCTCGGCCATGGATTGTGGGAATCTTGGCCTTAGATATGTTTTTTCTCTGGAAGGTTTGGTCTTTGATCAAAAAAGGTAAGGAACTGATCGCCTTTCTTTGTTCGTGTGTGATGATGGCCTTGTTGCTCGCCACTTTTGGGCTGACCTACTATCCCAATATGGTCCTTTCCTATCCCAATTCCGAAAATAGCCTTACGATTTATAATGCTGCTTCCACGAACAAAACCTTAGGCGTTCTTTGTATTATTCTTCTCATGGGTCTCCCAATGATTGTGAGTTATACGACAAGCGTCTATTGGATCTTTCGTGGGAAGACACGACTGACTGAAACTAGTTACTAGAGCATTATAAAAAGAGTTATAGGGGCGTTTGTGTCTGCGAACTCCGGTGCTCACGTCCTCGAGCATTTAATATACTATACATACCGCCCAAGTCATAATGTGAGTTGAGCGAAGTATCCATCTGACTTCCCGGCTTCCGCAGTAGATCAGTGTGAAATATCCGGGCTATAGAGTCGAATTTGTTTGCTTTTCTTTAATGGCAGCCGCCGTGCGTTCTAATTTTTTCCATCGTACCCAGCTCCCCTCAGCTGCTTTAAAAACAGATTTCCAAACGACATATCCTAAAACAGGACGGTAGACAAAGCGCATGGGAATAGCTCTCCAAGCAGACCAGAGTGGGCGTTTAGCCCAGTGAGCTGAGAGTCCTGCAAGAGCACAATCAATGAGTAGTGATAATAAAAAATAGGGATAGATCGCTTGTCCTCGACCCATGCTAATAGAAAAAAGCACTAGCACATCGAGCAGGGGAGTTATTGCAATAACGCCAAGTTGAAACACCCAAACTGAAGGGAGTGCCAACCATCCCAGCCACCCGGAGCCCGGACTCATTATTAAAGAGCGATGTTTCCAAACACACTGCAAAGTTCCAAAGGCCCAACGAAAACGTTGGGAAAAAAGTGCTTTAATATTTTGAGGAGCTTCTGTGTCAGCAATTGCAGATGGCGCATAGGTTACCTTCCAGCCTAAGCGATGGAGTTGTAGGGTTAAGTCGGTATCTTCTGCGAGCGTTTCCTTGTTGAGTGGACCTGCAGCAAGAACTGCTGAGCGTCGAAACGCACTTAAGGCACCAGGCACCACTGTGATGCAATTTAAAAAATCTTGTGCACGTCGATTGATTTCAAAGGCAAATTCATATTCGATTTGTTGAAAGCGTCCTAACCAATGACGAAAATTTCCCACACGTATATGCCCCGAGACCGCTCCGACCTTGGGATCGTAAAGAGGCTCGATCAAAAAACGTAATGCTTGCTTGGAGACCATGGTATCAGCATCAAGGGTCACAATATAATCATGGGAGGAAGCTGCAATGGCATGATTGAGTGCCGCAGCTTTTCCGGTATTAGCCTGCTTGTGTAAAATAACGGTGCGCTCCGTGGATGACGTTTTGTTGACCCATTCCATGACTTTATTTGCTGTTGAATCATGGGAACCATCATCGACAATGATGAGTTCTAGGGGACCCTCGTATTGACTTGCTAAAAGATGTTCGATGGTTGAATCAATAACACGTTCTTCGTTGTAGGCAGCAATAATGACACTGAGTGGAGGGAAGGGTGATGTTAACCCGGATATTTCATACTCATCTACTGCGGAGACCGGGAAGGTAGATGGATGCTGCGTTGAGTTCGAAGTCTTCCTCGGGCAGTATGTACTCATACAGCCGTCGTCAGACTTCATCACTCGCCTTACCCCATCCGCCTTCGCAGTCTCCTCGTCACGATCAGTATGAAATATGCGGGTTACGTCCATCAAGGCTTCGTGAAATTCTATTCCTTGAGGCTCTCTGGAAGCGACCGATATGGAATCTTGTGACTGAAAAGAGCTTGAACTTTTCAATCTTCTTTTTTCTAAGTAGCGATGACGTAATGCACAGGAAATAAAAAATAGGATAAAGAGTAGAGAGAGGACTGTGGTGATGATTAAAAGCGTCCAGGCAGTGATCTCAATAAACCGGAGTGTTGCAAAACTTCCATAAATATAATGCATCGCGACCGTCACATCGCCATGGCGTAGTGGGGGCATGAGCACATCACGTGATAAGCCAATAAATTGACCGAGCGGAACGATTTCATCACCTCGAGCACGAAGATAATCAATGATCAAGGGTAGTGCAGCAACGGTTTGTGAACGATTACCACCGGCATCATGCATGAGAATGACACTCCCTCCTTGGGAACGTTCTTCTTTCACTTTGTTTAAAATCATTTCTACTCCAGGGCATTCCCAATCACTTGTATCAATGGATTCTCCCACAGTCAGGTATCCACGATCGGAGGCGATCTTAAGCGCACGGAGTTCTCCTGGAGTCGAGGGATTGGCATCGCTATTGTAGGGAGGACGAAAGAGCGAGCTAGAATGTCCTGTAATGCTTTCAATGAGTCGAGTCGTAGCATTGAGCTCGAGGGAAATTTGTTCATCACTTGCTGTGGCAAGATTTTGATGCGTGTAAGTATGATTTCCTAATTCATGTCCTTGATCTAAGATTTTTACGAGGAGGTCGGGAAATTGTTGTGCTTGCGAACCAACAATAAAAAACGCTGCTGGAGCTTTTTTGTCTTTTAAAATACGCAGGATACGTGGTGTCCAGGTAGGATCGGGACCATCATCAAAGGTGATTGCCACTTGATGTGGTGGTGCAGCTCCTTGATGGTACACACAGGCCGGACGGGGAAAGTCTTCATAGCAAGAACTCATCAATCCAGTAGATTCCAGATGCATCGAACGCCAGCCTTGACTCGGTTCATCTCCTAGAGAAAGAAAATCTCCTGTACCAATAGAGGCAACTTCATTTTTTAGGCTTAAGGTTTCAAGTCCATCTAACTCTTCTATGGAAGGCTTGTTGCGACCCTCGACAGTCATTTTGGAAATTATTTTGAGTGCTTTCCATACCCCAGGATCTTCTTCCCCAAGACGATCAAGAGCAATACCTCCAAGAGCGTGTGGTGCGATGATTTTCAATTGATTAAAGAAGGTAATAGCGTCTAAGAACCAAATTTCATGTTCTTCTTTTTGATCAAGTCCAGAAAGGTAATGGAAGGAGGGTGAGAAATGAGGAGCTTCAAGTGTCACATTTTCTGCAATTGATAAATTAGCCCTTGCCATCACATCGACAAAGCTCAAGGTCTCCACTTTTTCCTTGGTCTCATTCCAATCGAGACCATAAGCACCTAAGGCTGCGACCCATTGTTCGGGTCGTCCATAATGCATCATTTCTTGGAGCTCTTCCTCGACCCAATCTTGTTCTGCAAGAGGGCCGGGTTCACCTGGCTCTGAGTTTTCATCATACAAGGTGAGCACAAAATGATCTACTACAGCGCTCAGGGCCTCCAGGTCATAAATGGTTTCGGCTTTCTCACTGGAGATCGTCATCCAAAACTCATAATGAGACTCATGAAGCTTATTGCCTAATTCAAGGAGCAAATGATTTAACTCGCTGCGATACGAGGGATCCAATTCGTTCCAATCAATTAAGAGGCCGATGGATCCTTTTGGCAGACGCTTAAGAAGCGTATTAAAAAAGTCATTTTGTTCTTCGGGGGATGATTTAAAAAGACCTTCGATCGCCTCTGGCTGCCATACCTTTCCATCGATGTTTCGCAAGATAGGAAGGAGTCCAAGATTTTTATGAAGTGCACAAGAATAAACCTCCTCATTGGGTAACTCCACAAGATTGCTTTCCACGCCCACCATATGAAACCAATCTGCAGCCACATGAGTTAAAAGATCAGCATGATGTTTAAGAGAAAAAATACTTTGAGGATCCCAATCTACCGCGTATCCAAGACGAATAGCAAAGGGAGTCTTCTTAAGAGGCATCTCGTAAGGCTGTGTAGGGGTGGTTGCTACCGCAGTGTTCAGATTTTCATGAGTATTATTTTTTGGGAAGGGGAGAGGATCTGTAGTCACTAAGAAATGACGCCAATCATCCGTGCTCTCGAGCAATCCTGGATCTTTGAATGCTTTGAGTGGTGTACGAAAGCCGCGTACCTCTTGAGGGAGACGTAACTCTGGGGCTACAAGCAAACTCGCAATAAAGTATGCTGATGCACTGAGTACAAACAGTGTGATGCCTGCAATGGCGATACGCAGTAAGCGCCGGCGCCGTCCACGAGGATCAGCGAAAATAGAATGGTCAAGATGTGAGGACAAAAAATGAATTCGTGTGTGCCTGTTTCCGATGAATTCTAAAATTCATGTGTGAAGGATAGAGTTTAAAAAAAATTCAAAAAAATGGCAGAGAAAAAATCCAATAAGAGATATACCTTGTTTTTTATTATTATCCATCACTGTGAATTTTTTATCTGCTTCTCTTTTTTTAGCCGGTCGCTATTTGAAACCTAAGCGTACTTTTCTCTCCGTCATCACGCTCATTTCCGTCTTAGGTGTCACACTGGGAATCACGGTTCTCATTTTAGTCATTTCGGTGATGACTGGATTTCAGCGTGAATTGCAACGCAAGGTCATTGGCTTTGATGCTCATCTCGTCCTTTCTAAAGAAGGGATCTTAGATCATTGGCAGGAGCTTTCTAAAAAAATTTCTGATCTCCCACAAGTCTGTAGCATCGCTCCTTTTGTTCAGGGACCGGTGATTGTTGAGTTTCAACACAGACGTCTCACACCCAATATCCGCGGTATTGATCCTAATAAAGAAGCCGAACTGAAAAAATTCATCAAAGAGGGTTCCTTTGACCTGAGCGGAGAGAATGCAATCATTGGCTCAGAAATGGCTTCTTTGCTTGGCCTTCGGGTGGGTGATAAGATAACAGTCTATTCTTCCCATAACTTGAATCAAATTTTAGAAGAGCTCAGTAGAATTCAAGAACAACAGGGGAAAGCAAGTGTCGATGAGTTACGGCAATTGGTCCTACCTACGGAGCTAACGGTAAGCGGTATTTTTGAAACAGGACGTTATTATTACGATAGTGAATTTTTGCTTGTCCCTTTGCACATCGGACAGGAGCTTTATGGACTGGGCAATAGTGTTCATGGTCTTGCGCTCTTTATTGATAATGCCGAAGGGGCCGATGTCGTTCAAAAAATCATCCGCAAGCAGTTTTCTGGTGATTTTGTGGTCGCTACTTGGATGGATTCTAATAAGCAACTCTTTGATGCCATTGCAATGGAACGCCATGTCATGTTTTTCTTGCTCATGTTTATTGTGCTTGTTGCTGCTTTTGGAATCATGAATACGCTCATTACGGTAACCGTTCAAAAAACACGAGAGATTGGTATTCTCAAAGCCCTAGGAGCACGCACAGGACAAATCATCATGATCTTTTTAGTCCAAGGAATGATTGTGGGAATCATTGGTGTGGCCTCTGGTCTGGCTCTTGGGATGACACTCATTCGTTTTCGTAATGAAGTGAGCCACGGCCTCTCCTCCCTTTTAGGTGTAGAAATCTTTTCGCGCACGATTTATCAATTTTCCGAAATTCCTGCCGAAGTCGTCCCAAGCGATGTCTTCGTGATCTGCCTGAGTGCCTTTGCGATCTGCTCTCTAGCGGCTCTTGTCCCTGCATGGCTCGCCTCTAGACTCGATCCAGTCAAGGCACTGCGATGTGAGTGAGTCTAACCCGCATATTTCATACTCATCTACTGCGGAGACCGGGAAGCTAGGGTGGATGTTGCGTCCAAGCTCGAAGTCTTCCTCGGGCAAAACCAGTGCTCGGGAGAGCCTGGGGTAGACTGCCGTAACCGTTAGGTTAGAGGCAGCTCGTAAGGGCGAGCTGAGTAGGTGCAAGCGAGTCAATATGTACTCATACAGCCGTCGTCAAAATGTTCGTCTGCGTGGACTCGCTTGGCAAAGCTCGTCTCGCCCTTTCAGGTCTGCCTGCTGCCTAAAGGCATCCACCGCGGTCTCTCGGGCCGCCGGTGGTGTCACCATAACGATTCGCGGCGCCTCGCGACGAATTAGTATGAAATATGCTGGCTAACGCAAGATCCATCCTCCCTTACAGGTCTGCGCAGGTGATCAGCATGGAATATCCTGGTTAATCTTTCCTTGAAAAATAGACTCTTAGTGTCTATATTTCAAGGATGCTTCTTCGTTCCCATTTCTTAAAGTCAGTAGAAATAGCGCTCAAGCGGAGTCGTATTGTTGCCTTGTTAGGACCACGCCAGGTTGGAAAGACAACCTTGGCACGAGAGATTGCTATGAAAAAAAAAGGGGTTATTTTTGATCTCGAAGATCCCGTGCATCAAGCTCGACTTTCATTGCCTAAGCAAACGCTCGAAGGGCTGCAAGGACTCATCGTCTTAGATGAAATTCAACTCCGTCCTGATCTCTTGCCGATTTTGCGAGTGTTAGCCGATAGGCCTAGTACTCCCGCTCGATTTCTGATTTTAGGAAGTGCATCTCCCAATTTGATTCGTAATGCTTCTGAAAGTCTTGCAGGGAGAATTGAGTTTATTGATGTGAGTGGTTTTCAACTTTCTGAAGTCGGATTAGAGCATCAGTCACGCTTATGGTTGCGAGGGGGATTTCCGCTCTCTTGGTTAGCAAAGAATGATAGTGATAGTATGGCTTGGCGTCTTGGATTTATTAGGACTTTTTTAGAACGAGATATTCGCACCTTTGGACTGGAAACCTCCCCTGAAGCCTTGAGGCGTCTTTGGCAAATGCTCGCTCACTATCATGGAGGGGTCTGGAATGCATCGGAGTTTGGACGTTCGCTTGGAGAGTCCTACAAAACAACACGACGTCATCTCGATATTTTGAGTGGTCTTTTTATGGTGCGTGTTCTGCCACCTTGGTTCGAAAATCTTGGGAAACGTATCGTTCGTCATCCCAAAGTCTACATCCGAGATACTGGCCTTCTTCACGGATTACTCGATATTGCTACCTCGACAATCTTAAGAGGCCATCCGAAGTGTGGTGCCTCCTGGGAAGGTTTTTGCATCGAGCAATTGTTGAGTATCACAGGAGAGCGGAATGCTTATTTTTGGGCCACGCACAGTGAGGCTGAGCTTGATCTGCTCCTTGTGAAGGAAGGCAAGCGCTATGGATTTGAAGTCAAATACACAGAGACACCTCAACTCACCAAATCGATGCAGATGGCGATGGAATCCTTACAACTTGATCAGCTCGATGTGATCTATCCTGGAGAGGAGATGTTTTCATTAGGCAAAAATATTACCGCCAAGCCACTCAGCCTAGTTTTAAAGGAGGCAAGACAATCATCAAGCTGCTCGTAATGTTAACCCGCATATTTCACACTGATCTACTGCGGAGACCAGGAAGCTAGGGTGATGCTCCGCCCAAGCTCGAAGTCTTCCTCGGGCAACACCAGTGCTCGGGAGAGCCTGGGGTAGACTGCCGTAACCGTTAGGTTAGAGGCAGCTCGGTAAGGGTGAGCCGAGCAGGTGCGAGCGAGTCAATATGTACTCATACAGCCGTCGTCAGACTTCATCACTCGCCTTACCCCATCAGCCTTCGCGTCCTCCTCGTCACGATCAGTATGAAATATCCGGGTTAAGGAAGGGTAAACGTAGAGAAACCGCAACCTCAGCTCTTCCCCTGTTTGAGGGAGATGAAAGGTGTGTCTCACGTATTATTTTCTAGGCGTACATTGAATAAATTCGAATTTACCACTCTCTTGATTAACTACAAGCTGATAGCTTTTTTCGGCCATCTTCTCACTGATTGTCTTCAAGATATCTGCAGAGAAGAGATACTCATTGGTAGCATCTGCTCTCTTTTCTGGATTTTTCGTTGATCTTTTTAATGCCTGCATTCTTTCTTGATAAAATTTATTGAGATCCTCGAGCGAATCTAACTTTACTTCAGTTGAAGGATTAAAAGTGGTGATAACTTTCTTTAATTCACGAAAGAGTGCTTCCTGCTCTAGAACCTGAGAGTTGTTCTTATTTTCTGCAATCGGAGAATTGACGACTGGATTTGTTTTATTAGCAACAGGCGGAAACTTATTCAAATGCATAAGAGCTGCACCAGTTGGATTCTTTTGATGACCATGATTCGCTACTATATTAGCTTCTGGCGCGTCGGAGGGTATGGTTTCTGAACCCTCCATGAAGGCTTTCGCTGGACTATATGTTATGCTTTCTGTTGAGCCCGTTGGAATACTCGCACTGGAAAGACCGGCAGCATCTGACGCATCATCTCTAGCAGAAATTATTGAAGAAATACTGCTGCTCCGAGACCGTGCAAGAGGAGTCACGTGGCTGCTATCGCTGCTCAATGAGGCGCTAGAAGTGACAGGCGATGAAAGGCTCTCAGCGCTTGTCATGGGAGAGGTATTAGTGCTCCGATAACTAGCTATTGAAGCAGTATCACTATTATTATCAGTTTTACCAGAGGGTGCAGAGGGTGTAGCCGTATCGTCTGAACCCTTTCGCGTATAAAGTTCTTTTAACTTCTTTACAGTAATACCCTCTTTGCAGATCTCGGTGTGTAGTTCTTTTGTAATGATATCTTTACCAAGCTCCTTCCGTAGCTCGTCGGCAATATCCTGATAGCTCCCAAAAATCCAGGATATGAATTTTCCATACCACGAGTTAGGAGCAGTTAAAAAAATGATTTCATGATCATCTTTTTGAAGAGGAGCACTACTAACGCTCGTTGGGATTGCTCTTGATGCTCCTGATTTTGTAGAGGAAGTGGGTGCTACCTGTCTGACTCCATTTATTGAACTTGAAGAAGCGTCGTTGCTATTTCTGGGGGTTCTAGAAACACTGCTTGTTATTTGAGCAGGTTTCTGAGGCTTCCCTAAAAACCGTTGGATAAACCTACCAACGAGACCCGGCGCAGTTTGTTTGCTCGAAGAACTCGCGTTCTTTTTTTTAATACTAATAACGAGACGTTTTAATTGAAAATCATCCTCATCAACTTCTGTAATCAGAGTCTTCTTAGGCGGAGTCGTGTACTCAAAATACCTGTAGTCTCTGATAGCAGCACTACGAGGTGTTGTTAAAGCTGTGGTCGAAGCGTGTGTACCCATACTAATGATAGTGAGCTTTACTGACTCGTGCTCATGGCAGCGATAGACTCTTTGGCATGATTCAATGCCTTGGAGAGCTCAGCAATACCTGGTCCTGCACCTCGTGCGATATACGGAGTGCCGCCTCCTTTGCCACCAAGGAGTGGG
>Ga0214923_10003042_pt1 | contig 21450 bp, 19 predicted proteins | sample LL1510_MetaG_FD_177993 | JGI IMG/M metagenome (GOLD analysis project Ga0214923, IMG submission 177993) | Freshwater microbial communities from Lake Lanier, Atlanta, Georgia, United States - LL-1510 | ecosystem: Environmental > Aquatic > Freshwater > Lake | place: USA: Georgia | collected...
GTGTATTCTGCGTGTATTCTGCGTGTATTCTGCGTGTATTCTGCGTTTTTCGCCTTAAAGGTGGTTAGTGTTTTTAAGGGGAAGGAAAAGAGTAAGGGGTTTTCTTTTCATTTTTACCTTCATTTCCTTTAAGGCATTCTCTGTGTATTCTGCGTGTATTCTGCGTGTATTCTGCGTTTTTCGCCTTAAAGGTAGTTAGTGTTTTTAAGGGGAAGGAAAAGAGTAAGGGTTTTCTTTTCATTTTTACCTTCATTTCCTTTAAGGCATTCTCTGTGTATTCTGCGTGTATTCTGCGTTTTTCGCCTTAAAGGGTGGTTGTGTGTTTTTAAGGGGAAGGAAAAGAGTAAGGGTTTTCTTTTCATTTTTACCTTCATTTCCTTTAAGGCATTCTGCGTGTATTCTGCGTGTATTCTGCGTGTATTCTGCGTTCTTCAAGGGAAAGGGGGGTCGTAGGGGATAGGGGAGGGGGTTGGAGGGGGACGAAGTCCCCTTCGCGTAGCCCCCTACAGCCTTAAAGGGTGGTTGTGTGTTTTTAAGGGGAAGGGTGTTTCATTGTTCTTTTTTACCTTCATTTCCTTTAAGGCATTCCCTGTGTATTCTGCGTGTATTCTGCGTGTATTCTGCGTTCTTCAAGGGAAAGGGGGGTCGTAGGGGGGCTACGCCCCCTACAGCCTTAAAGGTAGTTGGGGTGTTTTTAGAAGGGTTTTCTTTTCATTTTTTACCTTCATTTCCTTTAAGGCTGTAGGGGAAAAGAAAACTCTATGTTAATCTTATAAGATTTATACCCTTCTTATTATATCGTATTCAACTGTATATTTATCTATTACATCTTTATCAAAATAATCATTCATTCTATTACAATACGACTCTTCATACAATTTATTATACGCGTTATAATCTATTTGTATATCATCTTTTATGTTTTGATTATACTTTTCTTGTTTGTATTTTTTTTTGAAATTATATATATTTAAAACTTCCTTTACTAAATCACTCCTTTGAATATCTGAATCATTTAATTCTATTATTTTTATAAATTCATTATTTATAGATTTTTTATTTTCATCATAATACATGTTATATTTACTTAAAAAATCCGATAAACCATTCATACATGTTCTACTATGTATATCACTTTGATGTATATCACCATTTATTACCATCCTACTATTCACACCTAACCTTGTTAATAACATTAACATTTGATTAGGTGTGCTATTTTGCATTTCATCTGCTATTATATAACAATTCTTAAATGTTCTACCTCTCATAAATGCCAAAGGAACTATTTCTAAACGATTCGAATTCATCAAATTCATAATTTCATTCTGTGTATAATATTCACTAAATATATCTATTATAGGACGAATATAGGGAGACATCTTTGTATAGAGATCACCTGGAAGAAATCCTAACTCTTCATCCACGTTTGTCACAGGTCTCGTTATTATTATTTTATCGTATCTCTTTTTATTGAAATTATCTATCGCATTCATACACGATAATAATGTCTTTCCAGAACCAGCTGGACCATGACATACTATTAATGAATTTGAATCATTTCTTAAAAGTTCCATATATTTTATCTGATTTATTGATTTTGGCAAATTACTTTTTATAAGAAGTTTATCTTCTATCTTATTACTATATAACCTTAACCTTGTATTTAACTTTACATTCTTTAACGATAATAAACTCCTACAATAATTCAAATATGAAATTACAAAAACCATATTTATAATTCTTATATTCATACATAATTTTTATTTATATTTTTTTATATCATTTTATATCCTTACATATTTATACTCAACTTTAACTATGATGCATCACAGACTGCGAAAAACGAGTACATTTCTATCTAAATTATAAAAAATATACATATTCATTATTTCCACCCATCAAAGTTTTATTTATATCTAACTTTTTTAATATAAATTTATTTTTAAATTTTTGTTTCCTTGCAAATAATATAAACTCTAAAGATAAATCGCTTATATCATAGTTATATTTATCTAAAAAAACATTTCTAAATATTTCTCTACAATGTTCAATCTTACAACCTACTATCTCACATCTTATTATCGTATTTTGAAATAACACATCTATCTTATCAAAACATAACTCATTTATGTAATTCTTAAAGGAAGGAATATAATATCTTCCTGTCACTTTTATTACAAATCTTGAAGTTAATAATAACTTTGAGGCATTCAACGCATAATTTATTGAATTTAATTCACTTACACCTTTTGATTGTGATAAATAAATTTCATTATGTAATTCTTTCTCATTAAAACTTATCACCTCTAACCTATCTTTGAAATTTTCCTTTTCATAATTTAACTCATTATACTCATAACCTGAATTTTCTACTATTATTATATGAAAATCCGTATTATAGATCCATTTCATAAATGATTCTAAATAAATAGATAATCTAACATTAGGATCTCTCTGTTGTAAATATGCTTTATTACTCACAAAAATAGTGCTTGTTAAAATTATTGTCACTTTATTTATTGAAATAATATCTACATTTTTTACTTTCATATCACTCAGATTTTCGTAATTTATAAATAATTGATTCATCATATTTTGACTTATATTTTTTTACAGCAATTTAGTTTTTATATTTTTATCTACAACTTCTTTGACTTTTTTACATTTATACGAGGTCCGCTTCCTCGTTTTTTTATGTTACTCGGATCATAATTTAATTCGTTATTATCATCATTTAGTTTTTTAGATAAATCCCAATATTCCTTTGAACCTAAATGAAAATCATTATGAAATTCTCCTTTATACCAAAACACCTGATCTTGTAATTTATTCGATTTTGAATTATTGTTAATCACTAAACATTCATAGTTCTCCGTGCATTGATCCATTACTTGACAAAACGATTCAAATGTTGGAAACATTCCTGCATAATTGTCATATATCCTTTTCCTGTTCACTATATATGGTTCTCTCAATATAAAAACATAATCTATATTTGTTCTCAATATTGGAGGTATTCCCAACGGATATTGCATTGTTATTATTAACATTATTTTCCAGTGCCTTCCATTCATAAATAATAATCTCATCATTTTATCTCTCGACCAAGAATTATCATATAAACAATCATCTAATATCACAAACGCTCTTGGATCTATATTTGATTTCTTAAAATCTTCCATTTCTTTTTTTATTTGTTTTAGAACATGTCTTTGTCTTTTTAATATATTCTCTATTATTAATGTGCTATATTCATTGTGAATAAATAATTTCGGAACTAATTTACTATAAAAACCATTTCCTTCTTCTGTTCCTGAAATTACTGTTCCAATTGGAATACTCTGTTGATAATATAATAAGTCTTTTATTAAAAATGATTTACCTGTATCTCTACGACCTATTAACACTATCACTGGTCCTTTTGATTCATTTGAATTAAAATTTATACTTTTCATATCAAACTTTTTTAATTCTAAATTCATAAAATTATTTGTTATTTTAATTATTTTAATATAACAAAAATTAGTTAAAAATATTAATTTATTATTGTTTTATAATCTAAATATGAATTTCACTATTCATTATACTAAACCTACTATACAAACTGATCTATTTCATAAAATAAAAGAATATTTCTCTATTGAAAAAATACAAAATTATATACCAATTTATAACTTTTTTTTTAATCTTAATGAAACAAATTATAACTCTATTAATTTAAATAACACATGGCATATACATAATATAATTCATAAAATTAATGATAATATCATGTTTGCGCAATTGAAAAAAAAAAATAATAAAAATGATTTTGATTATATTGATAAAAAAATATTTATTAAAAATGCACCACTTCTTGACACATTTAGATTCTTAAGCGGAAAATATAAACATTCTTATTATACAAATAATATATTGTATAATCTTCCACATATTCGTTATTATATTAATCCTTCACCTCAATACGTTGCAGTTAATAACCTCGATAAAGACAAAACCAAACTTTGTTCCGATGCAAACACTACAAACACTTATGATGACAATGAAAATTACGACAAAACACAGACACTAGTCGAACAAAAAATTTTAGATTATAATAATTCATCATATATTGATTTTTTTTTTTACTATTTATCAAGCTCTTTATTAAATCATCATAATTTTATTCATGGCATCGATTTTTATGGATCTTTATTGGGAGTTAAAAATAATTTCAAAATTAACATTACAGATGAATTCGATTACTTAATTCATAATAACTTTTTTAACGAAAATAAAGATATTCTTTATTCTATGGATAATATTGAATATATTACTCATAATAAGAAATTTCATCTTAAAAAAACTCCCATTCAAATTTACGATGAATATGTAAATACCTTATTACATAACGAAGATATTATACAATTGACACAATTCACACAAAACACACAAAACACACAAAACACACAAAACATAGAACAAAACAATGATCTTGAAACACTTTCTGAAATTCAACAACTTAAAGAATTTAATCTACCAACACAAAATAATTCTTCTTTTAATAATAATTTATTAGAAACTAATTTTATTTTTCATAGAGACAACGAAAACGACAGCAGCAACTGCTCTTCTAGAACTTCTTACTCAGATACTGATATTGACCAAAATATTTACTCTAACAAAGACGAAAATAAATTATTACAAAATATTACTAATCAACTCAACTTTGAAAATATTCACAAAACAACTGAACAATGCGATAAACTTGAAAATCCGTCTATATATCAAGATTCAACACAATATAATATATATTTACAAAATAAACACAACTACACAAATCAAGATGAAAAACACAATTTTTATGAGATAGAACATAATTGTGTTAATGAGAATGATGATAATCGACATAATCTATTTAATGATAACTATTATGATGATAATAATGATGTAAAGGATTATGAACTTTATGAGGATGGTGAGAACAATGAACGTGATGACGACAACGATGACAATGATGACGACAATGACGATGATGACGATGATGACGATGATGATGATGATGATGATGATGATGATGATGAGAATGTAAATGATGAATTGTTTTTAACTTTCAACAAATTCCCTGTTAATATTATCTTTATAGAATGTTGTGAAAATACATTAGATCAATATATATGTAATTATGATATTACTGAAAACGAATGGTTGTCTATCTTAATGCAAATCATTATGATATTAATCACTTATCAAAAAACATTTCATTTTACACACAACGATTTACATACAAACAATATTATGTATAATTATACAGATAAAAAATTCATTTATTATATATACAACAAAAAAACTTATAAAATACCCACATTTGGAAAAATATTCAAAATCATTGATTTCGGAAGATCTATATATAAATTTAAAAATCACCTTTTTTTTAGTGATTGTTTTAATGAAAAAGGAGACGCTTATTCACAATATAATTGCGAACCTTATTTTAATAACACTAAACCCTTGTTAGAACCTAACTTTAGTTTTGATTTATGTAGATTAGCATGTTCTATTTATGATTATATTATTGATAAATATATTGATATTCATAATATACACAAATATTCACGAATCGTGCAATTAATTTATAGTTGGTGTTTAGATGACAATAACAATAATATTTTATATAAATCTAATGGGAATGAAAGATATCCTGAATTTAAATTATATAAAATGATAGCAAGAAAAGTTCATAATCATACACCTCAAAAACAATTAGAACGAGATATTTTTAAACAATTTATTGTGCACAAGGAAAAAAATAAAAAAATTAAAAAAACAAAAATTATGGATATTGATTCATATCCTTGTTATTTTTCTGAAACCCTTAGGGAGCACTGCGACCCCGTAGAATAACCAAACACCATTTTATTTATACGCTCATGCAATATTGACGATTTTTTTTTTTCTTTTTAGTTTTTTACTTACTCTATAACCACCATTATTGGGGTACAACATACCTGTAACAGGTGGCACTTTTCGTAAATTTTGGAAAAAAACAATAAATATTAAAATGGTTGCTATTATTAATGCAACAATTACAATTGTATATAAATTTTTCATTATATTATATTTATATATTATATTTTTTTTTGCATTATATTAAATTATAAATAAATTATTTATCACCAAAGATGCCTACACATCTCTTCTAGAATTATGATTTTGAGAATAAAATTCATCTCTAAATTCGTTTGGAATGCAATTAAAATCAATTAATATTTTATTAAGATAAAATTGGTTTGAATAATGTATATTTTCATTTATAATTTTAGAGAACAATTCAGGATTATTGAAATATCTTATAGCATTTTTTATACCACATTTTGTAAAAATTGATGGAATATTATCACTTGTATCTCCAACTACGATTTTGCAGAATAAATCACATTTAGGGTCGCCTGTGCTCTTTTTATATTGATTTATACGTTCAAATTTCATATTTACGACATCCACGTTAGAAGAAATCAATTGTAAATAATCACTATCACTTGAAATAATGATATTTTTATGATGTGGAAAGTGTTCTTTATAATGAAATACTTTTAGTGCTATACAATCATCTGCTTCTAAATGTCTATGATAAACAATTTGATTAGCACCACCTTTAATGAATAAATGGTTATGATAAACATAATAAAACATTTGACTAATGTTGTGATATAAATAAGGTTCTTTATGAAATTGTTTATTTTTTTCTACATTCCTGTTTTGTTTATAAAATTTCGAATATTTTAATCTCCATATTTTATTTCTAGAACAATCTTTTGCGACGATAATAGAATATTTATTATTGGAAATATTGAGATTTATTGGAATACTTTTTAAAGAGGATATAAATTTATTTTCAAAAAAATTAATAAATTCGTCGTTTTTAAATAAATATTCCTGCGGATGATTATTTTTATTATTAATAAAGGTATCTGAATCAAGGGGTTTATCCTTTACATTTTTTCTATACAACCTACCTTCATCAGAACTTTCTTCAGAACTTTCTCCTAAATTCTTTTTTTTCCAAAGTGATAAAATATTATAAAATTCATAATAACAAAAATAACTTCCATCTATTAATATATTTGTATATCTGTTTTGATTATGAATTTCTTTTAACGAAAATGGAATGTTATTTATGTTTTTAATTTTGTTCATTGTTATTTTTGTTGATAATTTATATTATCGATATATATTTAATTTATTATTGCAGTGCCACTATAAATCATATATTACTTGAACGCGCAAACAAAAACTAAAATCCATATAATGCAAATCTATCACTCTACCATATTCATCTATCAATTGGACGTGTAATTTATTCAGATCGACAGGACCAAAATAATTTCTTGGAGATGTCACAACATTAAAATTATTTGATACAAATATTGACAAAGATGGATTATTCATACAAATTTTTGCAATTATATTATTATTTAATATTGATGAATTAAAAGCACTATAAAATAAATTATTTACATTATTATTAAAATCATCTAAAACTAAATATAAATATCTATAACCTTTTAAATCTACAATTCCTTCTGATATATATGAACTTTGATTCACATATGTATTCTGTCTAAAACCCATAATCCAACCCAATTTTAAGTTTAAAGGATTTATCTTGTCTATTTCACCATTTATATTCACATTTAAATTTATATTAAAAGTTGTAAATGGAGCACCTGCATTAATGTTAAATTGCATTTGACCTGTATCACCATTATTAGATATATTTACAAGTATTTTGCAAGAAATATAAGTATAAAATCCTCCTTCAAATGATGTAGAATTTAATAAATATTGATTAATATAATTTTCAAATTCACTTATTGAATAAGTTCCATTTTCTAATATTATCATAAAATATTGCTTTCCAGGAATTTCTAATTGAAAATAATTATTTCCCAACACACTTGAAATTGTAAAAAATGTCGTTGGAAATTCTAACGACACTAACTCTATTGATACCATCTTTTTTAATTCAATTGGCAGTAAAAACATAAAATCGGTTGATTGTGTATTCATATAATTTTCTCTGAAACGAGAATCTATATTTATATATTTATTTATGATTCTTTTTTTCAATGGATTTATTACACCTTGAAAATACTCACTTGGAAATGAATTCAGGTATTCGGCATTCTTGTGTGTAATTACTTCATTTGTTATATTCTCTAATTCTGAAAACCTTACATTTTCATTGGGATTATTTATTGTTTCCAATAATTTATATTTACATGATTCTATGAATCTTATTAATTTATGTTTTACATTTTTATTTAATTCATTATCTTGCAGAATTTTTTTTTTTATGATATTTTCATTGTATAATAAATCATTTTTTGAGTAATTTTTAGACAATTTAAATAATTCTAATAATTCGTTATCGTTATAATTCTCGATATTGAGGATATTCATTATAATATATATTCTATTTTATATATTTTTTTTAACATATTTTTTTTACACAACTCTTCACCGCATTATGGTGTATCTTCCTTTTCTCTCCCATATTCCATGCTACAATCATATAATTATTAGTTATTTTTTTCATTTTTTATTGTTAATATAAAAAAAATGAGTGATAATGTTTATTTTGATGGAACATTAAGATGTAAAAACGGAAAAATCACAGGAACAACGGCAACTTTTACAAAAAGTCTCACTACTTTTGGATCATTAAATGCTAATGGGGGAATATCAGGAACTACTGCAACTTTTACAGGAGGTGTCACTATTATGGGAGGTGTCACTATTATGGGAGGTATTACTTTTACATTAGGTATCACAGGAACAGATATTTATTTATCAGGTGGTATCACAGCAGCGACTGCAACCTTTTTAGGAGGATTAACAGGAACAACTGCAACTTTTACAGGAGGTGTAACTACATCAGGATTATTGAATACAAGTGGCGGAATATCAGGAACGAATGCAATTTTTACAGGAGGATTAACAGGAACAACTGCAACTTTTTCAGGAGGATTTACAGGAACAACTGCAACTTTTACAGGAGGTGTAACTACATCAGGATTATTGTATACAAGTGGCGGAATATCAGGAACAACTGCAATTTTTACAGGAGGATTAACAGGAACAACTGCAATTTTTACAGGAGGAATATCAGGAACAACCGCAACTTTTACAGGAGGATTAACAGGAACGACTGCAACTTTTACAGGAGGGTTAACAGGAAGTAGTTGCACTTTTGAAAGAATAAGATATACTGCTGGATTAACAGGAGTCACTGCAACCTTTTTAGGAGGATTAACAGGAACAACCGCAACTTTTACAGGAGGATTAACAGGAAACACCGCATTTTTTTCAGGAGGATTAACAGGAACTGGTATTTATTTATCAGGTGGTATCACAGCAGCGACTGCAACTTTTACAGGAGGATTCACAGGAAACACCGCAACTTTTACAGGAGGATTAACAGGAACAAATGCAACTTTTACAGGAGGATTAACAGGAAATACAGCATTTTTTACAGGTGATATTCTAGTAAGGAGAAGAATACGATCTGGTGGAACAGCTTCAAATGATCAAAATTTTGGAAACTCAATTATTCTCAATGGAAATAGTGGAAGGTATAGTGACGACCCTCCAAGAGGTGTAGATTGTCAAGGTTTATGGTTACAATGGAATCGAGACAGTGGAACCGGAAAATCTTATCTCATAAACCAAAGAGGAAAAGGAGCTGGAGGGTTTTCATTTGGAGAAGCAACAATTATTTCTCCTGATGGTGATACTTATACTGAGAATATGAGTTTATCCTCTACTGGTGATTTAACATTAACTGGCGGAATATCAGGAAATACCGCATTTTTTTCAGGAGGATTAACAGGAACAACTGCAACTTTTACAGGAGGTGTAACTACATCAGGATTATTGTATACAAGTGGCGGAATATCAGGAACAACTGCAACTTTTACAGGAGGATTAACAGGAACAACCGCAATTTTTACAGGAGGATTAACAGGAACAACCGCAATTTTTACAGGAGGATTTACAGGAAATACCGCAACTTTTACAGGAGGATTAACAGGAAATACCGCATTTTTTACAGGTGATATTCAAGTTAAGAGAAGGATACGATCTGGTGGAACAGCTATAGATATAGGAAACCCAATTTTTCTCAATGGAAATAGTGGAAAATATTCTGACGATCCTCCAAGAGGTGTAGATAGTCAAGGTTTCTGGTTACAATGGAATAGAAGTGATGGAGATGGAAAATCTTATCTCATAAACCAAAGAGGAACAGGAGCTGGAGGGTTTTCATTTGGAGAAGCAACAATTATTTCTCCTAATAGTGATACTTATACTGAGAATATGAGTTTATCCTCTACTGGTGATTTAACATTAACTGGAAATTTAACATTTAATCATAGTTCTTTACCAACATTTACAAATTCACAATTAGGATATTATGTATTAAATGGCAGCTCTACAACATATAATTTTTCTTTATATACACAATCATGTAACATATGCACGCTTCCCGTTGTGGGTGTTTATATTGTAAATATATTAATAATTTTAAGTACTTCATCAGGGACTACTAATATTACATATTCACATTTTCAAATATATAGTGGTCCTATTCAATATAATAAAATAATTGATCTATCTTCATTGTCTATTACTTACAATACTAATCTTGAACTAAACCAACAATATTCACTAACATGTATAATTCCTGCAAGTTCTGCTTCTTTTAGTGTTGATTGTAATAATTATCAAACATATTCAGGGGGAACCCCATTAATTAAATTTCAATATTCTTATGTAAGAATTGCATAATTTATTAAAAGTGAAAAAGTTAGAAATAAATATTTTTTCTATAAATATAATATATGACGACTATAGTATTGATAATGATGGTTTAAATGTATCACAAGAACAGAAATTAAATCTTAATTGTGGATATGCTCATACTTTCAGGTTTATCCTTCTGTTTCAACTGCAAGTTTTGGGAGTTTTTTCATAATCGATATTAAACCTCAAAATGTATTCGTTGAAGCCGTTAATATTTGGTTTAATTCCGCTCCCTAACTGGTTATACTGGAAGCGGTTATTATCTTCCACCTGCACCATTTTGGTTGCAACGCGTGGAATTAGTTATTAATGACAAAGAATTGACACTTTTACAGGTGAAACCATTTGGATAAATCATCAATTATTTAGTATTAGTGATGAACAAAGAACTCAAGAATTTATACTGAGAATATGAATCCTCTACTGGTGATTTAACATTAAGTGGAAATTTAACAAGTGGAAATTTAACATTAAGTGGAAATTTAATAATTGGAAATTTAACATTAAGTGTAGGATCAGGATACACAGTATCTTTAAGTTATTTATATGTACGAGATACTGAGAATAATGTTCTTACAACTACCCCAAGTAATGGTGTTTATACTATTTATGGTTCAAAAATTTCAAATGAATATTCTTTTAAAACCAATATGTGGTTAGGTGGTGGTTGGAGGATGGGTTCTAGTGGTCAAGGAAGTACCGGAATTCAATATTTTACTTTTAATAATAGTTCTCCATATATTACAAAAACTGGAGATTTGTGGGTTTTAGTGCGTATTGAAAATTTTCCTTAAAAAAAATAAAAAATAAACAATAATCCGCTACTTTATCAACTCTCTATATAATAAGTAATAATTATAGTTATGTAGTGATTATGAATAATATGTATAATCGATAAACAATCAAACACATTTTGTGGGTGTCATATGTCTAAATACAAGATGCTTTATTCAACTTGTGTATGAATTGTTTATATTCAGAATAAAAAGTGTCTGCTGCTGGAACATTAGAAACAACATGTTTTACAACAGGTAATGTAATGGTTTTATAAATAGACTGCGACGCATGCCCTTCGGAAGGTTGATTGAAAATGTTGTATGTATAATTTTTGATATTATATAGAAATATATTAAATTCACAAATAAATCCCTAAGGTTAATTATAAAATAATCTAGGTTGTTATTCATCTTTACAAGATTCTGAGTTATTTTTTATATGTATATTTTATAATTATGGATAATTCAAATTCAAACAATCTTGCATATGTTGATAGAGCAAACATATTTACAAACTTAAACACTTTTTTAAGTGGAATTACAGGCACAACAGCTACTTTTACAAACAACTTAAATGTTCCATATATTTATCCAGTTGCGGATGGTTCAACCTATGTTTCTACAATTACACCTGATACAAACAGCAACGACAACACAATAGCTACAACCAGTTACGTTAAAACTTTAATTAATGGAATTACTGGTATTACACAACAATTAAATACTGCATATACAGACCAAGCAAATATATTTACACAATTAAATACTTTCACAGGAGGCATTACAGGAACAAATATTTATTTATCAGGTGGTGTCACAGCAGCGACTGCAACCTTTTTAGGAGGATTCACAGGAACAACTGCAACTTTTACAGGAGGATTAACAGGAAGTGGTATTTATTTATCAGGTGGTATCACAGCAGCGACTGCAACTTTTACAGGAGGATTAACAGGAACAACTGCAACTTTTACAGGAGGTGTAACTACATCAGGATTATTGTATACAAGTGGCGGAATATCAGGAACAACCGCAACTTTTACAGGAGGATTAACAGGAAACACCGCATTTTTTTCAGGAGGATTAACAGGAACAACCGCAACTTTTACAGGAGGATTAACAGGAACTGGTATTTATTTATCAGGTGGTATCACAGCAGCGACTGCAACTTTTTTAGGAGGATTCACAGGAACAACTGCAACTTTTACAGGAGGATTAACAGGAACTGGTATTCATTTATCAGGTGGTATCACAGCAGCAACTGCAACCTTTTTAGGAGGATTAACAGGAACTGGTATTTATTTATCAGGTGGTATCACAGCAGCGACTGCAACCTTTTTAGGAGGATTAACAGGAACAAATGCAACTTTTACAGGAGGATTAACAGGAACTGGTATTTATTTATCAGGTGGTATCACAGCAGCAACTGCAACCTTTTTAGGAGGATTAACAGGAACTGGTATTTATTTATCAGGTGGTATCACAGCAGCGACTGCAACCTTTTTAGGAGGATTAACAGGAACGACTGCAACTTTTACAGGAGGGTTAACAGGAACTGGTATTCATTTATCAGGTGGTATCACAGCAGCAACTGCAACCTTTTTAGGAGGATTAACAGGAACTGGTATTTATTTATCAGGTGGTATCACAGCAGCGACTGCAACCTTTTTAGGAGGATTAACAGGAACAAATGCAACTTTTACAACTTTAAATTGTAATGATGCAAATGTTCAAGGAAATTTAACGACAAATTTAACATCAAATTATGAAAATAAAGCTCTAATATCTACAACAGGGATTATAAAAAATATTCCAACTTGGACTATTTTAAGTGATGTATCAACAACAGGAACAATAAATTTTAATATAGGTGATACGGCAGGGACGTATTTTGATACAACAAATTATTCAAAAATAAAAATCCATTTTCAAGGATTTGCAACCCCAATATCGTCATCAAAAGCAAATCTATATCTTTATCCATTAGTTAATGGTTCAGTCAGCACAAGTAATATGGAATGTGCAATATATATAACAAATAGAACAACTAATAGCATACTAACTATGGATACTACAAATTCATCTAACAGATGTCAAATTTTTACAGCACTTGAAAATAATAATTTGCCTTATTTTGGAGGTTGTATTACTTATTATGTTCCATTGAATGGATTTAGAAATGAATTTGAGGTCGATTGCAGTTATTTACGTCAATCTGTTGGGTCATGTAGAGTTTTTGGAAGTTTTGACAGCCTTAATACTACATCAGCGATAAATTATAATGGTATACAATTTGCTTTTACAAATTTAGGCACTACAATATCACAAACAATACATTTTAAATATTATGTAGAACATTTATGATAGTAATCTGTGTTTTATACATTAGGTGGTCTAGGTGGTCTAGGGGCCCCCCTTTTTGAAAAAATAGAAAAAAGATAAAACACTTTTGCGATATACCCCCCCCTTTGAGAAAAAACTGCTACTAGTGGGGGATTGTGATGTTTGTGGTTGCACTTTTGAAAGAATAAGATATACCGCTGGATTAACTGGAGTCACTGCAACCTTTTTAGGAGGATTAACAGGAACGACTGCAACTTTTACAGGAGGGTTAACAGGAAGTAGTTGCACTTTTGAAATAATAAGATATACTGCTGGATTAACAGGAGACACTGCAACCTTTTTAGGAGGATTAACAGGAACAACTGCAACTTTTACAGGAGGATTTACAGGAAACACCGCATTTTTTTCAGGAGGTGTAACTACGGATTATTGAATACAAGGGGCGGAATATCAGGAACGACTGCAATTTTTACAGGAGGATTAACAGGATACACAGCTACTTTTACAGGTGATATTCTAGTAAGCAGAAGAATACGATCTGGTGGAACAAACCAAATTATTCTCAATGGAAATGGTGGAATTAATTCTGACGACCCTCCAAGAGGTGTAGATTGTCAAGGTTTATGGTTACAATGGAATAGAAATAATGGAGATGAAAAATCTTATCTCATAAACCAAAGAGGAACAGGAGCAGCTGGAGGGTTTTCATTTGGAGAAGCAACACTTGGTGACGCTTATACTCAGAATATGAGTTTATCCTCTACTGGTGATTTAACATTAAGTGGAAATTTAACATTAAGTGTAGGATCAGGAAACACAGTATCTTTAAGATATTTATATGTAGTAGATACTGTGGATGATGTTCTTACAACTATCCCAAGTAATGGTGTTTATACTGTTTATGGTACAAATACTTCAAATGAATATACTTTTAGAACCAATATGTGGTTACGTAGTAGTGGTGGTGCTGGTGCTTGGAGGATGGGTTCTGGTGGTCAAGGAGGTGCCGGAAATCCATATTTTACTTTTAGTAGTTCTCCTCCATATATTACAAAAACTGGAAGTTTGTATGCTTTAGTGCGTATTGAAAATTTTCCTTAAAAAAAATAAAAAAAACAAACAAAAAACCCTATTTTATTTTTTTTACATTATTTTTTTATATAATTGTAATGCTTTTATTTTTTGTTCGTAATAATCAACAATTGGTGGTGGGTAATGTATATGTTTATATTCATAAAAATGTTTATTCCAATTATGGATTATTTTAAAGGGAACATCTCTTAACTCGGGAATCCAATATTTTATAAATTCACAATTTTTATCAAATTTTTCAGATTGTATATACGGATTAAAAATTCTAAAATATGGTTGTGAGTCGGCACCTGTGCCTGATATCCATTGCCAGTTCCCATTATTATTTGAAACATCGTAATCAATTAATTTATTTGCGAAATATTTTTCTCCTTTTCTCCAATCAATTAATAAAGTTTTAATCAAAAAACTGGATACAATAAGACGCCCTCTATTATGCATATATCCAGTCGTATTCAATTGTCTCATACATGCATCAACGATTGGAAATCCAGTTGTTGCGTTCATCCAGTGATTAAAATTTGTTTCATTTTTAGACCATTGTATGTCTTTATAATTGATTTTGAATGGTTGATATAAAACGTGTGGATAATAGTATAAAATATCAATATAAAATTCTCTCCAATATAATTGTCTGATGAAATTTTTTTGATTTTTAAATAAATAAAAAATTTCACGAATAGATAGACAACCGAATTTAATGTATGAACTTAATTGACTGGTAGGATATATTAAATAGTCACGTGTATTGTCATAATCATATATATTTTCTTTTGCAATTGGTAAATATTTAAATGCATTAGTTCGTCCCCCTCGTAATAAAATATTCGGATTAATATGTGTGAATTTATTAATAGAAGTATATAAATCAATCATATATTTCATATTTTTGTTTGTTTGCCTAAAAGGGAATGAAGATTGCATATTGGGTTTTTTAATTTTTTTTTGAAGTTTTAATGCAATATTGTAAAATGGTGTAAATTTCATATAAATTTGTTTATTGTTATTTAATATAGTTCCAGGAATATGTAAATAATAATCATGAGAAATAAAGTTTAAGATTTGAACGTTAAATGTATCGCATATTTCTATTATTTCTCTGTCTCTATGGACGGCATAAGGAGTATAATCAATATTAAAAGAACAAACCTGAATATCTAATACTGGTATTAGATACTGCACGATATTTTTATTTGTTCCATAAAATGTATATAATTCTCCACCTTTTTTTTTAATTTCCGTGTGTAAATCCATTAAACTTTCGATCATAAAAAGAACCGCATTATCAGATTTATATTTATTTTCTTTACCCACTTGTTCTGGTGTAAATATGAATATAGTATAGATATTTTCACAATGATTAGATAAGTGAATAAGAGCAGTATTGTCAATGATTCTTAAATCTCGTCTAAAAATGAATAATCCATTCTTATATTTTTGTGATTGAAATTCTAACATTTATATTATATATTTAATTTATTATTAAATGTCTAAATTCATCGTATTTTTATCCTTATCTGTTTTTTTTCTTCTAGTTCTTTTAGGTTGAATAACATTTCCGCCTCCTTGTAAGTCTTTTATTTCAGTTATACTTATTGTGCTTCCATTATCTGTGTATAATTCTTCATTAAATTCATCACTATTGTGATTGTGATTATTGTATGATTCTTGTGTTGTGTTATTCCCCAACTCCAACTCCGAATTTTTTTTTGATTGATACAGGATTTCTTTTTGGTGTTGATTCTGTGAGCGGCGAGCATCAAACGATCCTCCTACGTTATGGTTGCCTGCTTCTACTTGTATAGTTTTAGTTTTGATTCCTGATAATAAATTTTGTATATCTTTATCTTTAGGTCCATTCATATCAGGACGAGGTCGTTTAGAACGTTGTGGTGGTTCAGGATTATAGGGTGCGTTTAGGGTTCTTTGTGAAGACCCTCCTTTCTTTTCTGTATTATTCGTATTAAATGTTGTATTCATATATTTTTCATCCATATTAACTCCATAATCATCATTATTCATCATCGCCATTCTTAAATCAGGTCTTGAAGATGTATTATTTCCTCCTCTATGAATGGGTGTGTCCATATAATGCAATTCATTTTGTGATATTGGTGGGGAAGGTGTCTCATTATTAAATGTGAATGGAGTGTAGCCCCCATCAGTTGTTGTTTTATAATTTGAAGAACTATTATTTACAATATTATTCATAAAACCTGCAAATCCAGGATTAGAATTTGACATTGAGTTTATTGCTGCGTTCTGAAATTGACTCATTAGATCTGGATTTTGTCTTAATATATCATCCATATTAGGCATAGATGATTTAAAAATTGTATTTGTCATGTGTATCATCATAGCACTTCCACCCAATTGAAACATTAGTTTTATTTCAGGCGATATAGAAGTTTTTGATTTATATTTATCATATAACTCTCCAAATATCTCGTCGTAATCATTTATATTTTCATTTACTTGTTCCCCCCAACCATCTAATTTTATATCAAATGGGTCAAAACGACTATTTAAAAATTCTATTCCATTTATAAGTGTCATCATTAAATTTGCTTGAAATTTAATAGAGTTTTGTTTACTTTTCTCTTCATGAATCATCTCATATTCCCCTTGCATTTCTAATAAAGATGACTCAATTGTATATTTTTTTGATAACTCAACTCCTTTTTTCTCTAAGTTTTCTAATTTTCTTAAATACTTTAATTTTTCTCTTAATAATTCTTCTTTAGTTAACTTTGGTTCATTATAACTCGTTTCACCATTTGTTGGAATATCTGTATATCTTGCATAACCATCCCATGTTTGTGTATTCAAATTATTTAATCTATTCGTTTCTTCTGTCATTGAATAATCTCTTTTATCTTGAAATGCATTTTCGTCAGAATTAAAATGAACGGATGGTTTTTCATCAAGAAAAGATGATTTAACACCATATAAATTATTATTTTCGTTATGTTTATCATCCACTAACTGATTTAATTCCATTTCAAGATTATCTATTTCTTTAATAGATAAATTAGAATCATTATTATTTTGCATATTTTTTTCATTTATTAATAATTCTATTCCTCCACCAAAAGAAGATGAATTTATATTTTTATCAAAATCAGAAGATAATTCTATTATATCGTCCATTCAATTATAATATGATTTATATATAAAAATTGTTTTTAAATAATACGAATTTACAAATCATAAACTCCACAAGCACATTCGTCTAAGATGCATGCATACATGAATGCGTCAAAACTTTTTCATAATTTTTACACGATTTTATATTTTTTTATTATAATATTATATAAATGAATTATTCAGGTGATGAACCCACCGAATATGAAACTAAATCTAAAAGACAAAGAACAGGAGAGGAAGAGGGAGAGGGAGATGAAGAGGAAAATGAAAAGGGAGAGGGAGATGAAACTAATTCATCTAAAAGACAAAAAACAGGAGATGGAGAGGAATATGTAGAGGGAGAGGGAGATGAAGAGGAAAATGAAAAGGGAGAGGGAGATGAAACTAATTCATCTAAAAGACAAAAAACAGGAGATGGAGATGTAGTATATCAAACACCAGTTCCTGATCCTCATGTTGATCAACATACTCAATTATTACAACAAACACCCCTTTCCCTTCCACCAACACCTCAAACATCCCAACAAGGAACATCCCAACAAGAAACACCATCCATACCACGTCGTGAACTATTTCCTCCTCAAACACCAGAAATAATAAAACGAAAAGAACCAAAAATTTCTCCAATAGATAATACTATGCCAGAACAGAGTAACACATTGCCTGAAGGAACTGGAGCTTTGTTTACACCACAAGAGGGTTCAGATCAAGAGGGTTCAGATCAAGAGGGTTCAGATGAAGGTCTAATTGTTGGCGGATATATTAAAAAAAGAAAATTAAGAAAATCAAGAAAATCAAGAAAATCAAGAAAATCAAGAAAATCAAGAAAATCAAGAAAATCAAGAAAATCAAGAAAATCAAGAAAATCAACAAAATCAACAAAATCAAACAAAAACAAATCAGGAAAATCAAGAAAATCAAGATAATAACGAAATAAAATCAAAAATATAAAACAAATTAAGATAAACTAACAGAAACAGAATATACTTAGGCGGATATCAGACGCTTGAGGGTTGTAGAGCAAAAGTTTGAGATTAAGAACAACCATCTCAGTTGCATCCTCAAGCGATTTCGACATTAGGCCGCTTCCAAACTCGGATACATCTGTGTTTATTTGATCGCTACCACGTCGCGCCATCCTTTGTTTTATAACTTATATGAAATAGTTTGTAAATAAAGTGCATATATCATATTTTACTATAAATAAAATATAATCCTTGAAGAAAACAATCAGATAAGTCATCTTTTTTATTATTTGAATTAAAAAACTCTTGCCAACATATAAATCTGTTGTCATTAGTCATAAAGTTTTGTGTTATTTGTATGCTTAATTTTTTTCTTTCTTTATAATCTAATTTTTTATCTTGATTTATTATCTTATTTTCAATCATATTTAGTTTATTATCCATGTTTAGTAAATGTGGTGAAGATACAGGATTTGGACTTGGGTGTATAAAATCTTTAAGTTTATTGATACTACTGACAAATTCAATTGTGATATTATTGTTCTTCATTATAAAGTATTGTGCAACCATTCCTTGTATTGTTTTCATTTTATTTGCGATAGGACCTATTTGATTTTCAATGATAATTTTATTAATTTCTGACATTTCATTATTTAATAAAGTATCAAATCTTTCTTGTATATTTCTTCCTATAGTGACTAAATCAATTTTAGAGCATTTTTGTTTTTCAATTATAGAAAAGCAATTCATACTTACATAATCATTAATGATGTTAAGTAATATACTTTTTTTAATAGGCAATTCATAATGAATGTTATATTTATCTGCTATTTCAATAAGTCTCTGTATTTTTTGTTTATTTAAGTACGTTTTTTTTAATTCACTACAAGGAACTAAAAAAATATTTTTTTTTGAATGTTTTAAACAAAAATATTCTCCATCTTTCATTAATTTAGCAACCTTGTTGCACTTTTTATTTTTTTCAATATAAGTGCATATATGATTGTTTTGTTTAGTAATATTAATATTTTCCCATTTAACAATATTAATTTTACTTCTGTCAACTATACTTGAATATTCAAATAAACAAAAAGATAAATTGATGATTCCAATATCAATACTCAATAATTTCATATATTTAAGAATTATATTATATTATTTTTACACCTTTTATCAGTCAAAAGTTGAAACTAAAATATAATCTAGATATATAAAATGAATACATATAAACCAAAAATCAACAGAAGTGCGAGAAAAGTGGGATTATTTTGTAACGCAAGGGATGAAAAAAATATAAAAGAATGGGCCGCCCATCATTTATTAATAGGGTTTGATATTATAATAATATTCGATCATAAATCAATTATCCCTTTATCTAATGTGTTCTCAAACTTTGATAAACGTGTAATCACAATAAGAGTTGAACTTCAGGATGGAAATATAAAAAAAGTATTAATGAATAAATCTATCATCATAGCAAAAAAATATGATTTAGATTGGTTTATATATTTAGATGCTGATGAATTTCTAATTTTAAATAAATTTTTTAAAGGAGTAAAACATTTTTTAAATTCTTTTTCATATGGAGATTCTGTAGGAGTGAATTGGTTAATGTTTGGTTCAAACAATCATGTTGAAGAACCATCAGGATTACTATTAGAAAATTATAACAAATCTTGTTTAATAATAGACCAACATGTGAAATCATTTGTGAGACCAAATGAAGTAAAATATTCAGATAATCCACATTTTTATCATATAAGAAATCCATCAAAAATGCTCGGTTTGAATTATAAAATTTTACAACGTCCTTATTGTTTTAGTAAATTAAATATTCCTTTTTACAAATCACCTGCATATATTGCACATTATGTTTTTCAATCAGAAGAAACATATAAGAGAAGAAAAATAGATTTAAAAGGGGATGATGGAACAATAAGGAAAAGTATGGGTGAAGAAATTCATAAATTATATAATGATGGTGTAAATACACAACCACAGAAATATATCCATCAAATTAAAAAGTTTTTGAATTATTATAGTTCCAGTGCAACACCCCCCTACGATCTCCCATCCCTACAAAGTTAGTGTTTTTAAGGGGAAGGAAAAGAGTAAGGGTTTTCTTTTCATTTTATTACCTTCATTTCCTTTAAGGCATTCCCTGTGTATTCTGCGTGTATTCTGCGTTTTTCGCCTTAAAGGTGGTTAGTGTTTTTAAGGGGAAGGAAAAGAGTAAGGGTTTTCTTTTCATTTTTTACCTTCACCACCTTTAAGGCATTCCCTGT
>Ga0214923_10003043_pt1 | contig 21450 bp, 48 predicted proteins | sample LL1510_MetaG_FD_177993 | JGI IMG/M metagenome (GOLD analysis project Ga0214923, IMG submission 177993) | Freshwater microbial communities from Lake Lanier, Atlanta, Georgia, United States - LL-1510 | ecosystem: Environmental > Aquatic > Freshwater > Lake | place: USA: Georgia | collected...
AAATGATATAGAACGTTTAGAAGACGACTATGGTAGAAATTGAGCTAGCAGACCACTTTGACAGAATGAATAAGGTGGTCTCAGAATTATTAAAGGGTAACTCTGCAACGCAGATTGCAAGTCTTACTGGTTTTCAAAGAAAAGAAGTTTTAGAATTAATTGATGAATGGAAAAAGGTAATACGAAATGATTCTAGCGCAAAGGATAGGGCAAAAGAAGCAATTACTGGCGCAGATCAACACTATGCAATGCTTATTAAAGAGGCATGGAAAACAGTAGAAGATGCTGATCAAGCAGGACAATTAAATGTAAAAGCTACGGCATTAAAATTAATTGCAGACATTGAAGGAAAGCGTATTGGAATGTTGCAACAAGTTGGTCTTTTAGATAATGCAGAACTAGCTACACAAATTTCTGAAACAGAACATAAGCAAGAAATTTTAGTAAAAATATTAAAAGAAGTCACAGCGACTTGTCCAAAATGCAAAATGGAAGTGGCAAAAAGACTTTCACAAATAACTGGAATAGTAGAAGCAGTAATAATAGAGGAAAACAATGATTAATTTAAAAAATATGACACAACTTGGAATTGATATTTATTTATATAAAAATTTTCTTTCTAAAGAAGAAATAGATTTTTATAATAAAATAATTTTATCAATTGAAGAAAAAGATTGGCATCAAGCGAATCCCGAAATTAATTGGATTTGGCACACAGATCCAGTACCAGAAGTTTTAGAAATAAAAGATAAAATTTCTAAATTATTTTCTGAAGATCTTTTTATAGGACCAGGAAACTCGTTTGTCAGACTATTAAAAGGAGCGGTATGGGGAGAGCATTCAGATGATTATGAATTTAAAGAAATTATAGAAAAATCTAAAAATTATAAAGAAGGTGATTCTTACACAGAAGAAACTGTTCCAGTTTATGGATTAATTGTTTATTTTAATAATTTTGAAGGTGGACAAATTTATTATCCAAAACAAAATGTTACTTATCATCCAAAACCTGGAGACCTTTTAATACATAGCTCATTAGAACATTGTTTACATGGAGTTAAAGAAGTAAAGTCAGACGTTAGATATTCATACAGTAATAATATTAGAAAAAAAATTAAGGTGCCTGTTGATGGAGTTTAATTTTGACGACCTGATAGATTTATTAGATGGTGAAGAATTTGATGAGCGTCCAGTAGATTTAAAAACATTTGTTACTGGACCACAGTATCTTGGACTACCACCACTATCTGATCATCAGTATACGTTGATTGAAAAAAGTTCTCAAATTTATAAAGAATCTACCCTCATAAAACTTTTTGGAGAAGATGAAGGTAAGAGAATATTTAAACAAACAACAAGCGAAGTTATTGCTCAACTAGGCAAAGGTTCTGGCAAAGACTACTGTTCTACTATTGCAGTAGCCTATATCGTTTATTTACTTTTATGTTTAAAAGATCCAGCATCATATTATGGCAAGCCTCCTGGAGATGCAATTGATATTTTAAATATTGCTATTAATGCTCAGCAGGCTAACAATGTTTTTTTTAAAGGTTTTAAAACAAGAATTGAAAAATCAGAGTGGTTTGTAGGAAAATATACTGATAAGGCTTCTGAAATTAAATTTGATAAAGCAATTACAGTACATTCTGGACACTCTGAAAGAGAGGCGTGGGAGGGATATAACGTAATTGTTGTCATCCTTGACGAGATATCTGGTTTTGCCACAGAAAATACAACTGGACATGATCAAGCAAAAACTGCTGATGCAATCTATGATATGTACAGGGCTTCGGTTGATTCACGTTTCCCAGATTTTGGTAAAGTAATTTTACTTTCTTTTCCTAGATTTAAAAATGATCCTATTCAAAAATTTTATGACTCAGTTATTGCAGAAAAAGAAACAGTTGTTAGAACATATAAATTTAAAATGGATAATGAATTGCCAGATGGCATAGAAGGAAACGAATTTGAAATTCAATGGGAAGAAGACCATATTCTTTCATATGCAGTGCCTAAAGTGTATGCACTTAAAAGACCAACCTGGGAAGTTAATCCAACAAGAAGTATAGAAGATTTCAAGGTTTCTTTTTATAAAAATTCTTCCGATGCTCTAGGACGCTTTGCATGTATGCCACCAGAAGCAATTGATGCCTTTTTTAAGTCCAGAGAAAAAATAGAATTAGCATTCAAAAACACAGCCCTGGCTGTTGATAACTTTGGAAGATTTGAAAACTGGTTTGCTCCAGATCCAGACAAAGAATATTTTTTGCACGTAGATCTTGCACAAAAACACGACCATTGTGCAGTTTCTATGGCTCATGTCCAAAAATGGGTTAATGTTAAAGTTACAGATACCTATTCTCAACCAGCTCCAATTGTTGAGGTAGATGCAGTTAGATATTGGACACCAACAGCTGATAAATCAGTTGATTTTACAGAAGTAAAAGATTATATTTTATCTTTAAGAACAAAAGGTTTTAAAATTAGAGTTTGTACATTTGATAGATGGAATTCTCATGACATGATGCAACAGTTAAAGCAGTATGGAATTAATACTGAAATTTTATCTGTTGCTAAAAAACATTATGATGATATGGCAATGGTTGTAGCGGAAGAAAGGCTTGTGGGTCCACATATACCCCTATTAATAGATGAATTATTGCAATTAAAAATAATGCGTGACAGGGTAGATCATCCCAGAAAAGGATCTAAAGACTTAGCAGATGCAGTATGTGGTTCAATATTCAATGCTATTAGTAGAACTAGATTTGATGGAAATAACGAAATTAAAGTTCATACCTATGAATCTTTTATTGAAGATAACGATTTAGAACAAGCAGATGGAGAAAAGGAGTATGTTCAGAATATGATTAGAGCACCAAGAATGCCTGAACATTTAAAAACATCAATAGAGAACATGATGATATTATGAGTTCATACCAAGAAAAAGCAAAAGAATGCAAATGCTGTGGAAAACATGTGCCGCTTCCAACAGTATTAAAAGAATACAATGGAGTAGTTGTTTGCCCGACTACATTTTCAAACATAATGGAATACAAAAGACTTTGGACTTTAATTGGTTCAAGGCCCGTTGGTAGTGTAAGAAAACATTTTTCTGAATATGTTCAACAAATAGTAGAGCAAAGTATTGACAAAAATGAGGACGGAACGTTATAATTTAAGTCTTGCACCAGTAGCCAAGCTGGTTAAGGCTCCGAACTCATAATTCGGTTATCGTAGGTTCAAGTCCTACCTGGTGTACGGATGGGAAAAATGAAAAAAGTTTTAATAGTAGGAGGTACTAGTAGCTTATCTTTAAAAGTATGTTCTTTATTAGAAAATAATGGATATCAAATAGACGTAATGACATATAGAAATAATAATAAAATTAATAATTATTATAAGTGGATCTATTTAAATTTAGAAGACATATCAAGTATTGATAATTTATTAAACTTAATTCCTAAAAACTATTATTCTAAAATAATAATTTTTTCTGGCAATGCTTTTATTGAAAATAATAAAGAAAATTTATTCAATATGTTAAAAAAATATTATGAAAGTTATTTATTTAATTATATATATATGACATATAATTTTTTAGAGAATATAAATGAAAGCGGACAAATCATATCAATATCCTCTTTAGCCGCAAATAAACCAGTTACAGATATGCACTATTCTGCCGTCAAGGGTGGTGTGCAGTCTTTTTTAAGATCTTTATCTTTAAAAGCCAAGCCTGAGCAAGCATTATTTTCAATATCTCCAGCAACAATAACAGAAGATATAAGAGATCAAATAGCACAAATTATTTTAAAAGCAGATTCAAGTTTTAATGGGAAAATTATAGAAATTGGATATTAATAATATTGTACAATTAGATAGGGAGATGGTAATGTGGAACAAGAAGATCTAAATTATTACATAGAAATTGGTGCAGTTGAATTAACTGGAATTGATGAAGAGGGACAATTTATGTTTCGAATTACTAGGCTCGCAAAAGAGTTAGCTCCAGAGTTATGGAAAGCACACCAGCAAAATGTTGATGAAATGCTTATAGATTTATATGAAAAAGGTTTATTAACAGTTTCATACAATGAGGAATTAGAAGCAACAATAGAATTAACTGACGAAGGAATTGCGGTTGCAGAACAATACGGTTTATTTCAGATTACAAATGAGGAGGAAGAATAATGCCTTGGCAAATTAAACAAGGTGCTTCTGGATGTAAAGGATTTGCTGTTGTAAAAGAAGGGTCTGGAGAATTAGTTGGATGCCATCCAAGCAAATCAAGAGCATTGGCACATTTAAAAGCGCTATATGCTTCTGAAGCACAAAATAATAAAAAGTAAAAATTGCCTTTGTAGCTCAGGGGACAGAGCGGATGCCTTCTAAGCATTAGGTCGCAGGTTCGATTCCTGCCAAAGGCGCATTGCCTTCATAGCTCAGTGGTAGAGCAACGCACTTGTAATGCGTAGGTCGGGGGTTCAAATCCCTCTGGGGGCTCGATATATAAAAATGATATAATAGAATATAAAACATAAAGGAGGAATTAATGGAAACTCTGATTCAACAACTAAGAGTATTACAAGCAGATTTGTTTGTATACTATACAAAAGCTCATGGTTATCATTGGAATGTAGAGGGAATACTTTTTAATCAATTCCATGATTTCTTCTCTGAAATTTATAATGATGCATGGAATTCAATAGATGATTATGCTGAATGGATAAGAATATTTGGACAGTTTGCAGATTTTGATGCTGCAAAAGCAGTAATGATTTCAAACGTTAAATATGATTTAGGAAATACCAATAATCCAACAGATATGCTAAAATCACTTTTAGTATCTAATGAAAGAATTGTCGAAGATTTAAAAACTGCATTTAATATGGCAAACATTGCTGGCGAGCAAGGCGTTGCTAACTTCTTTGCAGATAGAATTACAGCACATGAAAAGTTTAGATGGAAAATGGTTTCATCTTTAAAAACGATTATCAATAATTAAGGAGAAAGATGGCAGCAGTACAAGGTTCTGCAGCAAGACTAGTTGAGGTTGCTTTAGCAGAAGAAGGATATATTGAAGGACCAAAAGACAACGAAACAAAATTCGGTGCTTTTACAGGATCTAATTTCCAACCATGGTGTGGAAGTTTTGTTATGTGGTGTGCTAATGAAGCGCAAGTAAAAATGCCAAACACGGTATATACTCCAGGTGGAGCACAGGCTTTTATGAAGGCTGGAACTTGGCAAAAAGCAGAAGAAGCAACCCCGCAACCAGGCGATATTGCATATTTTGATTTTCCAAATGATGGCGTAGATAGGATTTCACACGTAGGAATTGTTGTTAAAGATAATGGCGATGGAACTGTTATGGTCATTGAAGGAAATACTACAAAAGCAAAGGCTGGCGATCAAAGAAATGGCGGAGAAGTTTGTTTACAACGCCGTGCATATAAGAAAAAGAATGGCTCTAAGGTCATGCCAAGTAAGCCAGTAGCAATTGTAGGATTTGGAAGACCAGCTTTTGGTACTCCAGTTAAGAAAAAAGAAATTAAGGCTGCTGCACCAGCAAAACCATCTGTAAAGAAAACACCAGCTAAGGCTACCGCAAAAAAGTCTACTCCTAAAAAGAAATAAAAATTAAAAAAATGGTTAAAGCTTTTAAATATATACAAAATGCTGTACCAGACGTGCCGTCCTGGTCCGATTTAATAAAAGCTTTGGATTATAAATTTAATAATCCTCACCCAGAGTTCGTTCATGAGCCTAGGGAGATGTTTATATTTAATAATGAAAGATGTACAGACATTTTTAAATACCATTTAATGGATCTTCAGTTCTGGAACGTAGATAACTATAGATCTTTGACAAGTTTAATTCCTCAAACTAAAAATCTTATAAATTTTCTTAAAGAAGATGTAAGCGGAGAATGGTATATAAAGTGTTTGATGAATTTAGTTGGCAAAGAAGCAGCCCTGACCGCACACAAAGACGATCATCATGTAATTTCTTGGCAGTGCGAGGGAAGCGTTGAATATAGAATATACGAAGATGTTGATTCTGATTTTGGAGTACCAATAGATTTTCATAATTTAAAATATGATTCTTATATTTTAAATCCTGGAGATATTATGATTATGCCAGCTGGAACAATACATCAGGCTGTTGTATTTCAACCAAGAGCAACTTTAATTTTAGATATACCAGTATAACAATTTATATAAAAAATAAAATTTGCTATAATATATATGGGTCGCCTAACGGGACCCATATATTAATTTATTCGCTTAAAGGAGGAATAAAATGGTAACAACATTCGGCTTGGATCTTTTTAAGGATCCATTTTTTATTGGATTTAATCGAGAGCTAAACAGGTTAAATCATGTACATTCAACTAATACTGGTGGATTTCCACCATATGATCTACTTAAATTAAATGACGATAATTATGTTCTCACATTAGCTGTAGCAGGATTTTCAAAAGAAAGCCTTGACATTACAGTAGATCAAGGAACATTAATTATTAAGGGAAATCAAATAGAAATCGTTGATGCCGAAGTGCTACATAAAGGAATTGCTACTAGAAAGTTCACTAGATCATTTGCTCTTGGAGAATACATGGAAGTAACAAATGCTGAACTTGCGGACGGAATGTTGAGCATTAAGATAACTCGTTTAATTCCAGAAGAAAAAAAACCAAAAGCAATCACAATTAACTAACTGATAGACCTGGGCAAGTCTCTAAACTGCCCTTAAAGGGAACATGCCAAAATACGAATATGCGTGTGTTACATGTAAAAGACACACAGAAGTTAATAGAAGTTTTAACGATGAAGAAGTTGTCCCAAACTGTGCTTATTGCGGAAGCATAACTAGTAGATACTATGGCTCAGTTGGAGTACAGTTTAAAGGTTCAGGTTTTTACAAAACAGACAATAAATAGTTAACTAAAATAAATTAAGCCTCAATACATGATATAATTTCAATGTTTTATAAATAAGTTATAAAACATTGGGAGAAAGCGGTTGAGTAGGCTTCTTAGGATAGTTGCTGTAATTGGGGTGATCTTTGGGTCATCCTTTTTTGGTTTTCCAGATTCAGCTGCAGCATTACCTACAAATGGTATCAACGCACAAATATATTATTGCCCACAATATGGAGCACAACCTCCCAGGCCATGTAATTCACAACCAGTAGCAACCACCACAGTCAATCAAATAAATTATAATTGGGGTGGAGGATCTGTTTTAGGAAGTTACGGAGATCGTGTAGAAGTAAAGTTTACTGGATACATAATGTCTCCAACTACGGTAAATGCAACTTTTCAAGTAGGTGGAGATGATGGCCAATATTTAAACTTTAATAATACTAATATAATTACAAATTGTTGGTGGGATAAAGGAGGCGGAAACTGTCAATCCCAACCAATAATTTTACAAGCAAATACTGCTTATCCATTTACATATTGGTTTTATGAAAATGGTGGCGGAGCCAACACTTATTTTTGGTGGAATATAGGTTCTGGATTTCAAATAGTTCCTTCAAATGTTTTTTATTTAACTGAACCAACTCCACCACCATCATTAAATTCACCAACATCATTATCTGGAACAATACAACCAGATGGAATTAACTTATCTTGGGCAGCACCAACAGCAACAAATGCAAATACAGCAGTTGAAAGATATGCAGTTAGTTGGTCAACATCAAATTTTATAACAAACGGTTGGGGAATTGCAACTGGCAATGTTGGAAGTGAAACTGCATTAAATACTTCAATAACAATTCCATATGATGTAATATCAAATGATGGCAGAGGAAAAGAATACCAATTTAAAGTAAGAGCAGACAATGATACTTTATCTACCTATTCTCCTGATTCAAATATTATTACATTATATGTACCTTTAGCACCTCCTACAATATCATTAACTGCTGGCAATAATTCAATACAGGTTTCTGCTTCACATCAAGATGCCAATACATGGTTTTATCAAGTTTTAACATCTCAGCAAGGATGTTCAAACCCTTATGATGGACAAACATTGAATACTGAGGGACATCCTTCAAGTTTTACAATTAATAATTTACAAAATGATTGTTTGTATCAGATTAAAGTAGCAAACTGGACGGGACAAGTAAATCTATATGCTAGTGCCACTGCTACTCCAATATATACTCCTGCCCCGCTTCCATTTACTCCACAATATACAATTAATGAAAATGATACGCTAACAATTACTGCCTCAGAAAATAAAGTAATAGACTCAATAAATGCTTGGTATGGAGATCCAAATGATGGAAATTTTGGATTAAATGTTTCATCACAATTAACTCAACAGTTTGCTAATGCTGCTAGTGCAAATCTATCTGCTACAAATACTGTTTTTGGAGACCCAGTTCCAGGAGTTGTAAAAGTTTTAATAGTTTCTATTACTTATAAAGATGCTCCACAACCAGAACCTACGCTAACACCTACCACTACACCCACACCTACACCAACCGTAACAACAACTCCAGAGCCTAGTCCTTCCCCGTCAAGCCCAGAACCCACGACCAGCCCTTCTCCACAGCCTTCTCCAGAGCCTTCTCCAGAGCCACAGACTCCTCCTCAGCCTCCTGTAGAACCTTCTCCACCATCTCCCCAACCACCTACTCCAGAACCTCCCCCTGTCCGTCCCCCAGATCCAGTTGTAGTTCCTCCAGTTGTTGAACCAACTCCTGAGCCAGACCCTCAGCCTGAGCCAGAGCCTGAAGTTCCTGTTGAACCAGAACAACCAATTGATCAAAATCCAATTGATACACCTGATTCCCAAGACGATACTGAATTAGATCCAGTAGTTGTTCCAGAAGATCCAACTCCGACTGAAGACCAACCTCCTGTGCAAGAAGATCCCGTTCAAGATAATACAGAGACTCAAGATCCTCAAGAGACCATGGTTGATTCTCAAATTCAGGATGATTCAAAAAATACCTCCGACAACATTACAAGTATATCAGAAGATTTAAATTTATCTAATGATGAAAAAAAACAGTTAAATGATGTTGTTAAAGATGCAGATTTATCAGAGGAACAAATAAAAGAAATAGCAAAAGTAATTTCAGACTCTGGATTGTCTAAAGAACAGGTGCAAGGACTTGTTGATGTTATTGAAAATGCAGATTTATCTAAACAAGAAATTAAACAATTAGCTGAATTAGTTAAAAATGATCCAGTAATTGCACAAGCAGTTGAACAATTTAATGAAAGAGCAGCAGAAAATGCAAATGCTCCAATGCCTTATACACTTGCTGATGCAGCAACAGAGGTTCAAGCAGAACAAATTATTGATGGAGTTACAGAGGCATTTACGGATCCAGGAGCAGCAGCTGCAGCCGTTGGAGAAAGTTTACAAAAATTAGCAGCATTTACATCAGATTTATTATCTAATCCAGGTGAAGCATTGGCAAGTTTGGGTTCAGATATGACGGACGATCAAAGAGAAAAAGTTCAAGAAGTTATTATTCCAGTAATTATTGTTTCTCAAGTCATGAATGCTGTTGCAAATATTTTATCAGCGAGGAGGATCTAAATGAAACTAATAATAAAAATGATTAAAGGATTCTTTTCTTGGGTTAAAGATTCATTTATTGAAATAATGAATCAAACATTTACCCTGCTTGGATTTTTTATTGCATGGTTAACCCTTACTGGAGCAGCCAGAACCATTGTTGGATGGGCAATAGTTTGGTCAACAATTGTTTGGATTGTTACTTTAAGAATAAGAAATAAAAAGGAGGAATAGTTATGCAAGGTATGCTTAATGTAATTATGCGTATTGTAGCAGTTTTTGCAGCTTCTGGATTATCAGTAATTGGTGCTGGAGCAGTAGTTGGAATTGATACAATGAAGGCAGTAATGCTTGCTGGTGGCCTCGGCGTTGCCACAGTAGTAGAAAAATTAGCAAGATCCTTCCTTGATGATGGCAAGCTTTCATTAGAAGAAATTAATGAAGCTTTTAATGCTGTTGATAAAAAAGCAATAAAGGGCAAGTAAGTCCTATAAATAGATTGGGGTGGCCCCGCCACCCCAATTTGTTATAAATGCTATAATTGTTTTATGAACACCTATAAAATTAAATTAGACGTTGAGATAGAAGTTCAAGCTTTCAATGAAAATGATGCTTCTGATTATGTTAATGATATTTTTAGTGTGGACGATGAAATTAAAAATATAAAAATTAATAGTATTAAGGAGAAATAATGGCAAAAGAAGGATACAAACCAACTTCTGGAATGCAAGCAGCTGCAAGAAGAGCTATCAAATGGAAAGAAGATGGAAAAGCAACTGGTGCTGGAACAGCGGTAGGTTGGACACGTGCAGGACAGCTTGCTCGTGGAGAGACGCTAAGTTTATCCACTGTAAAAAGAATGTATTCTTTTTTCTCCAGACATGAAGTAGATAAAAAAGGAAAAGATTTCTATAATACATCTAACCCATCTAACGGCAGAATTATGTGGGATGCTTGGGGAGGGGACGCTGGTTTCTCCTGGTCAAGAAAAATTGTACAAAAAGAAAAAAATGTTAGCAAATCTTTTATCAATGAAGATAGCATAGCAGAAGAGTTGAGTGACATTATAGATGATATTTTAAATCCAATTACAGATATTATTGAAATTGAAGATGATGAAATAGTAAAAATGGACGGACAGACAGATTTAGAAGTAGAGCGTCAAAATGAAATTTATAAATCTGATAATGAAGATGAAGATAAATGGGATAATCAATTACAAAAATGTTGGGTAGGATACAAGCAAATTGGAATGAAAGAAAAAGGCGGCAAAATGGTTCCAAATTGTGTTCCTGTTGAAAAATCACAGCATGTAGAGGAAGTTAAAAAATCTTTATGGACTGGTAGACTTGACCCAATTTCTTTTGCTAAAAGAAAATTTAACGCTGAACAAAGAAGAAGAATGGCAGAATCAGGAAATGCAATGCCAGATGGCTCATATCCAATTGCGAATAGAAAAGATTTAATGAATGCAATTAGATCTTGGGGTCGTGGTGGTTCAGATCCAAAAGTTAAGTCTCATATTAAACGACGAGCAAAAGAACTTGGCGCAGAAGATATGATTCCAGAAAATTGGAAGTAATAATAAAAGTCTATTGACATACGTTTATTATATATTGTACAATTATATTTATTGAGTTAGTTATTGGCCCATAGCTCAATAGGCAGAGCGGTGAGCTGTTAACTCATAGGTTCCTGGTTCGAGTCCAGGTGGGCCAGCAAAATGAATGGAGAGACAATGCTTAACCTTACGCTAAAAGGCGTAGAAGTATTTATGGATAGAGCAAAGTCTAAAACTCAAGATACTTTTTGGAATAATTATGATCTTATAGTCTGGAAGAAAACTCCATCTGGATTTACAAATATAAACGGAATGTTTAGAAAAAATTCGTGGGGTACAGCAGAAAAGTTTTCTGTTGATGAAAATGGAATATGGAAGTTACCATTAAAATATGTCAAGCATTTTAAATAGTTTAGGAATAGATAAAGAAGATTTTAATTGGTACGATATTGCGGCCTGTAAGGGTATGGATACAAATCTATTTTTTGATAAATATGAGATGGATACAAACATTGCAAAAAGTGTTGACGAAGCTTGCTTAAGTTGCCCAGTATCTAAGATATGCTATCAATCTGGTATAGATAATAACGAGTATGGAGTTTGGGGTGGAGTTTATTTAAACTCTGGATCAGTTGATAAAACTAAAAATTTACATAAAACACCAGAAATTTGGAAGAGAATAAAAAAGAAAAATGCCTAATCAGTTTGAACACGGTATAAATCTTTGGACTGGTGAACCAAATAAACCTGTTTTTTATAATAAACAGATGGCTAAAAAAATTAGAGAATTAAAGTGTCCAGTTAATGATTTAAAAATGGATATTATTAAATATCCAGAGTTTTTAGCAATTAGACTTTATGAAAGTAATTTTAGTCAATATGACGGATCGTCCAGAGTTAAAGCAATTGAGTATATAGAAATGGTTAAAAATATCATAGAATCTTTTGGTGTAAGGTGTGAGTTGGAGGGTGCCAAATGAAGGAATACTATGACAGAATAGCAGTTGTTTTAATTTATGAAGAACAATGTTATGGAACGGTTGAAAAACTCGGAGTTTATGGATCTGTGGTAAAATATATTAAGAACGGCGTAGAGGTGGAAGAGTTATTAGATAATGAAGATTTTGTCATTGTAGATGAAATTGTATTTGAACATATAGAGGAAGATAAATAATGGAAAAAATTCTATGTTATTCTTGTAATAAAACCAAGAATAAGTTGCATGCAAAAAAGTCTAGCCTATTGGCAATAAATCTTTTAATGTGTGAAACATGTATAGAGTCTAAATTTGAACCAAGGTGGACCGTAATTCTTGCTGGTAGACAATACGGGGCAGATTTAGTTAGAGATTTTATTTTAAAAAAACGTTATATTGGTGACGACATTTCTGCTTCTGAGTTACTAGTTTAATTAATTAATTAATTTACGGTATAATATTCATATAATGAATACTAGTTCCGCTGTTGCATTAGCGCTTATTTCTGCTGTTTTAAGCGGATTTGGCGTTTCTATTATGTCTTATTTTCAAGAGACAAAAAAGGAAAAAGCTAGAAAAGCAGAAAAAGAGCAAGATGATCTTAAATTAGAATTAAAAGATTTACAGATCAAATTATATAAATTAGAAAAAGATTTAGATGAGTGGAAGGATAAATATTATTCCACAATACAAGAATTAATTTCAGTAAGAGCTGAATTAGAAGAAACTTTAGTTAAATTAGCATTAATACATCAAGAATTTGAGGGCTAGCACTTCGAATTTAAATTTAGTATACTGTATATATGACCTGTATAGTAGCCATTGCCCAAAATGGGGTTGTTCATATGGCAGCCGATCATGCTGCATCAGATGATAAAAGTGGTTGGATTTTAGTAAGAAAAGATCCTAAAGTTTTCAAAGTTGGTCAGTACGGTATTGCGTTTACAGATAGTTTTCGTATGGGACAAATTCTTCAATACAATTGGATACCACCAAAATATACTCCAACAAAAACAAATGCTGGCTTGGATAAGTTTATGAGAACAAAGTTTATTGATTCAGTAAAAGAAGCTTTTAGAGAAAATGGATATGGTAATTTTTCTCCTGGAGACGAGGGGGATACTGGTGGAATCTTTATGATAGGTGTAGAAGGAAGAATTTTTACTGTTGATGAGGATTTCCATGTTGCAGAAAATGTTGTAAATTATATGGCTGAAGGTAGTGGCGGTATGTTTGCACTTGGTGCGTTATATGCAACAAAAAATATTAAAAATCCAAAAACACGCTTAAAATTAGCTTTAGAGGCGGCCTCAGAGTTTTCCATGAGCGTTTCAGCCCCATTTACATATATTCAAGTTTAGAGTATAATAGTCATATGAGGATCTTAAAAACTTTAGGAATAGTCTCAGTATTGTTTGTAATATTTGATTTTATGCGAGCTTTTTTCAACAGATATGAAGTTGGTATACATTATATAGATAAATTTGAAGAAGAGGATCAAGAGGGTGCTATTACAGATTATGACAACGCCGTAGATTTGCGGGGGACACCAACTCATATATGTATTTGTGGGTGTGAAATATGGAATCTTAAAGCTTCTTTTGAAGACTATCAAATATCTACTTATTTTTTAGATATGGAATGTGCAAATTGTGGTAGTTTGGCAACTGCGCCAACTCCAGTTGATAGAGAAGGTATGTAATGAGAAAATCAGAAAGACTAAGACTTTTAGAAATGCAAGTACTAAGATTAGAATTTCAATTAGACTCAATCAGGGCATCTATTGATGCATTAATTGAATTAAATAGTGTGCAGGCTCCAGTGTTGGATGCCAATAAATGGTATACACAAAAACTTTCAAAAAACGATTGACAGAACTTCTTTCATTTAGTAAAATAAAAACATGAATAAAAAAATAATTATGGCGGTAGTATTTTTATTATCAATTTTTCCCACAACATCAATCGCAGCAGTAAAAACTCAAGATGCGATTGTGCAACCAACTTTGGCTATTTTGGATACAGCATTAGATACATCACTTCCAATTTTTAATGATAAAATTGCTTACGAAGTTTGTATTTTAGAGTGGAATAGTTGTCCAAATGGTAAAAATTTTATGGAAGGGACTGGATCTGCAGTTCTCCCCTTAAGCATTATGTCTACTAGAGACTTTAATCATGGAACTCAGATGGCTTCAATTGCAGTGGCAGCTAATCCAAATATGAAAATTGTTTTTATTAGAATTATTGGCAATACTCCATCTGGAGGAAGACAATTAACTGGTCCAAGGTCTGTGGAAAATGCTTTAAAGTGGGTTACAGACAATCAAATAAGATATAACATCCAGGCAGTTGCTATGTCGCAGGGACACCATAACCTTTTGCCTAAGTCAGAATATTGCCCAATGAGCTCTAAAGTTCAAGATAATTTAAAAACGCTACTTGCAATGAATGTTCCATTTTTTACTGCAACTGGAAATATTAGAGACTATAAACAAATAGATTGGCCAGCATGCTTGCCAGAAGCAATTGCTATAGCAGCAACAGATCAGCAAAACGAAATAGCAATGTATAGCAATGTAGACCCAAACTTAACTGATTTTTTTGCCCTTGGAAACACGACAGCGTTTGTTCCAGGTGGTGCCAAGGTTAATGCTGCTGGTACTTCTGCATCTGCACAGATAGCAGCAGCGCAATGGATTCAAATTAAATCTAGTAAACCTAGCCTTTCTTATCAACAACAATATGATTTAATGAAAGGTACTTCAATTAGCACCAGGGGTCGGCAGGGAACGTTTAAGGCCCTCATTAATCTTCAGGGAGCCCTAAGTGCCTAATTTAACCGTACTAGAAGAGATTATTAAAGAGGTTGCAATAGAGTTGTATCAGAAGTGGTATAACTCTATTCCGCCCGAAGAAAGAACTGAAGAATCTTCTAAAGCTATGTCTAATAATGCTAACGAGACAACCCTATTCGTAATTCAAAATTTTATGAATAAGTTTAATGCTGCTGCTGAGGAACTAAAACAAAATGATTGATTTGGGTGGATCTCCTGACAATATAATTATTTATGAAAATTTATTAAATCAGGAAGAGCTAGATCAATTAATGAATTTTGTAAAACAAGCAGATTTTGATTACCAGGGTTCTGGAGAAAAAACTCCAGAAGAAATAGAGTTAGAAAAATATATTTATAAACAGTATCAAAAAGATCTTCCAGAAGAAATAAATTTGATTCTGTTAAAACTTTTTACAAAAGCAAAAAATAATTTTGAAAATAAATACGGCATTAAAATTGAACATAGGGTTGAAGAAAGCGGTCAGTCTATGTTTTTAAATAAGTGGAAAAAAAATATTTCTATGAATGCACACTATGATGAAGAAATCATGAATGATTTTAATGTTTCAATTATATATTATTTAAATGATGATTATCAAGGAGGGGAATTGCATTTTCCACAACATAATTTAAAAATAAAGCCAAAAGCAAACAGTGCTGTTTTGTTTCCAGGAAATAAAAATTATTACCACGAGGTGCTTGAAGTTTTTGGCTCCGACAGGTATACTTCTAGTGCATGGTTCAAATTCTTAGAGGAAGGAAATTAATGCAAACATTTTTACCAGAATCAAATTTTGATTTAATTGCAGAAAGTTTAGATTCAAAACGTTTGATGAAACAAAGAATTGAAAACTTTCAAATATTAAAGTCTTTGGCAGGACTTTATGAGTCTGGAGCCTGGTCTAATCATCCTGCTGTTAGAATGTGGGACGGTCACGAAGACTGGTTGCTGCTTTACAATGAATCCATTATTAAAGAAGTTATTAAAAGAGGTTACAAAGATAACACCAGGGATCAGTTCTTGCAAGTGTATTGGGATAATTTTTGGGGAGTAGAGTCAGACAAGCCGTGGTGGCTCGATTCAGAACAACTACATTATAGTCATAAAGGTAGACTATACGAAAAGGATCCAGAGCATTACTGGTTCTACGTAGAGTTTGCTGATTATCGTAGTTTAGGATACACATGCTGTGAAAATTGTAACTATTTTTGGCCTACACATATGGAGAAAAAATGATTATTGCAACTGATCAAAACCTAGATTTACATTTACAACAACATAAAGTTCTTGTGGTTGATTTTTGGGCTGAATGGTGTAGACCATGTAAAATGTTCTCCCCCATATTAGATGAAATTTCTAAAGAAAATAATGTGTGGATTGCTAAAATAGATATTGATAAAAATCCAATTCAGTCTAATAAGTATCAAGTTACTTCGGTACCCACTACTATTGTTTTTGAGAATGGAAAAGAAGTAAAAAGAATTGTGGGGGCTAAGCCAAAACATTCCATCCTAGAGGACATAAAGCAATGGATCTAGGTTTTGTTGACTTTAATTCTTGGATGAAATATGGATATGAAAAAAAATGGATATCCGACATATTTTGTAATACTCACGAAGGTTATCCTATGACTGATGAAGAGGAGCTTGAGTGGGAAAATGGTAATGATCCATGTTCTTTTCATGTAAAACTAAACGAAGAAATGGTAGAATAATTATATGGAAACAAATAAGAGAACACTATTAAAAACTTTAAGTTGGGAAACATTTCACCTTATTGGAGTTGCTGGAGTAATATTTTTATTTACTGGCGAATGGGAATATGCTAGCCTTGGAGCGCTACTTTACATAGCATGGGAATCAGTTGGATATTTTATTCACGAAAGAGCTTGGGTTAAATTCGGTAAAAGGGTTAAGTAATTTTTAATATTAAAATGATTAATATTATAGAAAATTATTTAAACTCAAGTACATGTTCTTTTTTAACAACAACATTTAATAAGTATACACATGAAATACCAGACCCTGGAATTTATGGTGGAATATCTAAATCTGAATTTTGTGAAAATATTAAATTAGGTTTTCCAATTACAGAATATACAGAAGATCCAAACTATAATATTTGTGTAGACATAACTACTATGCTTTGCACATCTATGTCTAAAACAATTTCAGATAAATACGACCAAGAATATGTCTTAAGAAGTATTTTTTATAGTGACATGCAGGAGGGCGGAGAAAACAAACTTCATGTGGATAATTTTTACATGGATTTAAATTCTAATGAAATGGTTGCACGTCCTGGCATGGAAAAGGATATAGCTGGATTACTATATTTAAATGAAGAATATGAAGGTGGGGAACTTAATTTTCCCTCCCAACAATTTGAAATTAAACCTAGTCCAGGATCGTTTGTATTTTTTGAAGGTAGCTTAGATTTACCGCATGAGGTAAAAAAAGTCGTTTCTGGTAGAAGAAACAACCTAATTTGCTTTTTTACGCCTAAAAAATAAATTTAGTATTTTGATTGACTAAATGGTACAATGTATTGATAAGCGGACTTCTAGACCCGCTTAAATATAACCTATAGGAGATAAATATGTCAATTTCAAACGGAATTGCAGGAGGCGGATTTGAAGCTGCCAAACCAGCAGGAAAGAATAATGTTCCACCTCAGCAATATGCTGCTGCACCAAATAAGAATTTTTCAGCAAAAGATATGTCCACTCAAGGAAATGCAGGATTTAATGCAGAAGGTTCTTATGAGATGGGTAATCGTGCAGAAACAAATGCTTATCCAGAATCAGAGAATATGTAATGACAACAAATAACGTGCCTAATGTAAATTATACAGAAGCACCTTCAAAAGCTTTTCCGTCAAAGGATGTTTCCTCTCAGGGGCAAGCTGGTATTACAGATAAAATGGTACACACCATAGAAGAAACTAAAAACTTTGGGGCAGGTAACTAAAATGTGTGCAATGTGTGGATGCAATAGTGAGGATTTTATGGGAATGCCATTAAAAGATCCAAATACCATGTCACTTGAATCCGAAAAGGAGAACATGTAATGATACAAAATATTAATGGAGAACCACAAGTTATTCGCTCTGGCGGAATGTTTGCAACTGATTCGTTAAATCCATTGGGATCCAATGCAGCTTATCAAGGCTTAAATCTTGAAATAACTGAAATGGAATCTGAGTTAGAATCTAAGTTGGAAAACCCACTTAATGCAGAGGAAAACTAATTAATGAAAGATGAATTAAAAAAGGATGATGGAACTGGAATGGTTCCTCCTCCAAATTCAGCTCCAGCTGGAGCAGTAACGAGCCGAGAGGCTACAAGAAAGAATCCTAGACAAGGATTAGTAATAGATAGAAATAGACACGGTATTCGACGAGAAAGATCTGTAGGAAACGTGCAACCTAAAAAAACTGGAAGAAAAAAAGTTTAAATTATAAAACAGAATAGCCTGCAATGCAGGCTATTTTTGTTTTGCTTGACAGCACAATTAGTATTTTGTATACTAATAACCTAACAGAAAGAGATAAAATGAAAACTATTGGAAATAAAATTGGTAATTTTGCCGTGACTGGTGTAAAGCCAGGAGCATTAACATACGATGACTCGTCCTTTGAGACCATTACGCAAGACTCTTTTCCAGGAAAATGGAAAATTGTTGTCTTTTATCCAAAAGATTTTACGTTCGTATGCCCAACAGAAATTGTTGCTTATGATAAATTAGTAAATGATTTTAATGATAGAGATGCAGTGTTAATGACTGGTTCCGTAGATAATGAATTTTGTAAAGTTGCGTGGAGAAATGCACACGACGATCTACGCAAGACTAATTCATGGTCTTTTGCTGATACAGCACATCAGTTAGCAAATGATCTTGGCATACATCATTCATCTGGGGTAACATATAGAGCAACTTTTATTATTGATCCAGATAATATTATTCAACACGTTACATGTAATAATTTAGATGTTGGACGCAATGCTGACGAGACCCTTAGAATTCTAGATGCTCTTCAAACTGGTGAACTTTGTGCATGTAATAGACCACTCGGAGGGGAAACTCTATAGTGTGGGTAGATCAGTTAAAAGATGCAATTCCAGATTATGCTAAGGATATTAAGTTAAATTTAGATGCTGTTATAAATAGATCAACAATTGATCCAGAGCATGCTAAGTACCTAGCTATTTCAGCAGCATTTGCAACTGGCAACTCAAAACTATTAACATTTATTTTAGCTGAAGCTTCTGATACTACAGAAAGAGATGCTGCATTAACAGCAGCTTCTTTGATGGCTCAAAACAATGTTTGGTATCCATACATTGAGATGGCTGACGATAAGGACCTAAAAGGGCTTCCAGCACAGCTAAGAATGAATGCAATAGCAAATCATGGCGGAACCACAAAGGCAAAGTTCGAAGCGTATTCTTTGATTTCTTCTATTATTGGAAAATGTCATTTTTGTGTAAAGGCACATTATGAAACACTAAAGACAGAAGGATATTCAGTAGAGCAACTAAGAGATATTGGTAGGATAGCAGCAACTATCAATGCCATTTCAAAGATATTGAATAGTTAAATATGAAAGATATACCCAGGATTATTTTTGATAAAAATACTATTGAAATTAATCCTGGTATATACTTAAACAAAAACTTTTTTGATTTAAGTATAGCCGATAAATATGTTCGCATTTTACAATCACATAATGAACAAGAGTGGCACCAGCACGAAAACATTGAATCTGGTGACATAGACGGAACCTTTTGGGAAGATAAATGCGGGGCTGATATTATTAATACATTGGATATACACGATCCTCTGTTAGACGTATTAGCCCCGTCCCATTGGACATATCAACATATTAATTTTATAAGATTAAGAGCTGGTCAAAGATCTGAAATAAATTTACATCAATCAGCCATATTTGCAGAATATAAGATAGCTTGGTATCTTGGAAATTTTAAGGGTGGCGAAATAGTTTTTCCAAATTTAAATTTTAAATATCAACCAGAACACAATGATCTTTTAATATTTAAAATAAATTCTGATACCCATCATTATACTGACATAGTTACTTCGGGAACTAGATACGCATATATGGATTATATAATTCCTCATCCAGGATATTTTATGCCATGATGTGTAGGGCTTGCGGAAATTGCACAATAGATCATACTAAATCATTTGATGATTTTATAGACGAGGCAGACGGGACGGAATGGCAAAATTCACAGATAAAAAATGGTTAATAGATCAATATGTTACTCAAAGAAAGTCTGTTGAAGATATAGCTAACCATTGTAATACAACACCACCAATCATTATATCTTGGTTAAATGAATTTAGTATTTACCGAAAATTACCTTCATGCGTACACAGCAAAATACAATGTCCTAAATGTGGTTGACTAGAATATTTACATATACTATAATGAATATATGAGTGAATGGCGGAATAATGGATTTACAGGCTGCTGAGACAGACCATCTAAGACCACCAAGGGACCAGATTAGCTATAAAAAAACAAATTGGAAGTGTCCTTGTAGTGGATGTACTAAGGCTCGTAAATTAGAACGTGAAACAATAGCAGATCAATTAGTTGAGGCGGGTTACCCTGATGCCGCTGAATTTATCATGAAGGATACAGATGCGAAAAAGTAATAAGAATCTAACTGAAAAAGGAATGAAACGAGCCGCAAAGAATAGCAAAAGAATTAGAGAAAAGGAACAGCGAATCAAAGATTTAATTTGGTTATTGGCTTCAAAGAAACACTGGCATCCAGAAGTATCTAAAATTAGTGTAGAATCTGGACAGGGCCAAGATGGGATCTAGCAGTATCGAGAAAACACCATTCTACGTGCTCCAGGAGGGCCTATACAGGCAATATCAGTATGGCCTACCAGATGAGCCCAGACAGATGGCTCGTTTCATTATGCACATATTAGAATCTAATGGCTATTATATATCTAATATTAGTCCCAATTCGACAGAAAGTGCGAAAAGTGCGACGGCGGAAGAGAACCCCATGATCCATACTGGATCAATTATAGGAGATAAATAATGAATATGTTCACATGTAATTATTGCCTAAGAAAAGGAAGCTACGCTTGGGAAGACGATTTTGGCGGGTTATTATGGTTATGTAAACCATGTACAGATACTTTAGACTTTGTAAGAGCTATGATTCCTCTAATGGATGAAGGAGGTTCAATTGTTGATGAATGATGATTATGGCATGGCTTTATGGCAGGATGAAGATGGTTGGCGAGGATATATTGTTAATGTCGATAAATCACTAATTTATTTTAATGACATTCCAAATGAGAGTTTTATAGATGCAATGGATCACCTATTGGAGAAATATGAATAACTGGGAGGGGCTGACAAAGATAGCCATAATTCTATCTATACTAATAACTCTCTTGTATATACATGGTATAACCCTATATATCAAACTATACTCAAAGTACAGTAAATTGTCCAATAACTACGATA
>Ga0214923_10003045_pt1 | contig 21443 bp, 21 predicted proteins | sample LL1510_MetaG_FD_177993 | JGI IMG/M metagenome (GOLD analysis project Ga0214923, IMG submission 177993) | Freshwater microbial communities from Lake Lanier, Atlanta, Georgia, United States - LL-1510 | ecosystem: Environmental > Aquatic > Freshwater > Lake | place: USA: Georgia | collected...
CGGGAAGTTGCGAGGTGATGTCATCGGGTGCGACATCCTGTGCGTCCGCCGTCGCCGCGGTCGATGCACTGATCCGCCCCGGTCGCGGGGCGTCGACAACCTGACGGCGACCGGCTACATCCGGGAAGCGCACGCCGGGTGCACGCCGAATCGTTTCGTCCTGACGACGCGCAGCGCCGATCACGAGTGCGGGTCCGCTCATGAGCGCGGCTCCACCAACAGGGATCGTCGCTCCAGATCTCGTATCGATCGCCACCATCAGGTCGGCTCCATCGCCCGTGTCCCCGGATGACTTGCCACCCGAGGTGGCTTACCCGTCCGTGGACCATTCCCCATCCTTGGGTACCAGGCCTATCTGGATCATCGGCAGAATCCCGAAAAGTTTGAGCGTCGCGGCGGAAACGTGACAGATTCGCCAGGGACCAGACACTGCGGTAGGATCGCCACATGGCATATCGGGTCCCGCGCTGGCTTTCCGATGGGTTAGGGACGATTCTTGACGTACTTCTGCCGTCACCATGCATCACGTGCGGGCGCACAGGTTCCGCCATGTGCGCCGAATGCCTCGAGGCCGTCGAACGCTTCCGGAGACCCGAATGCAATTCATGCGGCCTGCCGATCCCGCCGGACACAACTCAGGTCCACTGTGATGAATGCCTCCGGGCACGGTCTGCCGTCAGGGCAGTCAGAAGTGCTGGTCCATTTGACAGCACACTCCGGTCGGCAATTCATGCCTTCAAGTACGGAGACCGACCTGACGCAGCTTCTCCACTTGCGTCACTCCTCCTGGCTCCAGTGACGCGACTGATCGCCGGGAACCCAATTGCGGCTCAGTGGACACTCGTACCAGTGCCCCTTCACCCCAACCGGATTGCGACACGTGGCTACGATCAGGCGTCGCTTCTCGCTCTGCATCTGGCACGGGCGGTGGATTTGCCCATTGACGCAAGGTTGCACCGGGTCCGTGAGACCGCCGCACAAGTAGGGCTCGGGCGCCACGCACGTTTGGCAAACATGAGTGGAGCCTTCCGGTTCCAAGGGCTACCCATCATTGGCACGGTCGTCCTTGTAGATGATGTGATGACCACCGGGGCGACGTTAGACCAAGCTGCGCGCGCATGTCTCGCCGCTGGCTGCACGGATGTTTGCGCAGTCACGCTTGCACGCGAACCGTGAGAGTGAGCAAGTTCGCCGAGCGAATGTGTTTCGAATGCGCGGTTTCCGAGGCATTGTTGCCGCACCACCTCAGACCCGTCCATGGTTGCCGATACTCTTATGGGAGCACGTGCAGCGATCACCGGTTACCGTCGCGGTTCATCTGCCGCGGTCCCGATCATCAGCCGGCACTTGCCAGAGGTGGAGGAGCCCGAAATGGACGTGGTGACACAAGCCCTGCACGTTGCATCGCGAGTGGGCGAACCTACCGGGATAGTCTCACTGACCCTTGACCTGGAGAACCCTGCTCACCGTGCCGCGTACTCGTCAGCACTCGCGGTCCTTTCAGCGCTAGGCCACGACCCGAGTGAGCTAGGTGGCGAGACTGTCGAGCACCGTGTGTCAGCAGCAGTGAGCGTTGCCGAGACTTTTGTCGCAGAATTTGATCGCCATCCAATGGACGCAGCGCTACGCAGGTCCTACACGGTTGCTGTCGAGGAAATTGCCGGTGAACCAATCCGAGCGGCGCGAATCGTGGAGGACACGTTCCCGATCGTCCGGGAACTGCTGCGTGATGGCGTGAACGTGGAGAACCTGGCTCAGGTTCAGTACCTCCGATGGGTCGATGCCCAAGGTGACCTCCGTTCACACGGATAATTGATGCGGGCTTCCCTCACGAAGCCTCGGTACAGGCGCATGAAAGACGCCCCCTCCCCGCAAATACTGCGGGGTCGGGGCGTTTGATGTTCCATGGGTCGGATTAGTGACCCCATTTGGCGCCTAGAGTTCGATGTCGTAATTGATACCAGCGGTCTCGGCAGCCTTGTGAAGTGCAGTGCGGGTCGGGATATCCAGCGGGATGCCAGAATTCGACCGCACTGCGTTCCGGCCGGCCTCGAGTTCCCCGGGCAAGTACACGCCGTCCACGCCTGCCTTTACCCGACTGCTCTTGTACCAATCGACCAAGCGGTCCATTCGGCCAGTGAACTCGGCCAGAGGCTGGAAATGTTCGATGTCGATCGCCTGCACGATCATGCCTCCGCCGTGGTTTGGCTCCTCACCTTCGCCGTAGCGACCGCCGGAGAGGACCGAGCAGAGGATGTCGGCTGCGACGCCGAGCCCGACACCCTTGTACCCGCCAACCGGGGCAAGGGTCCCACCATGGCTCAGGACCGCAAGCGGATCCGAGGTTGGGTTGCCTTCGGCGTCATACGCCCAGTCCGGAGAAATCGGCTCGCCGCGGTCGCGCGCCATTTCGATCTTCGACCCGGCAACGATGCTTGGTGCCATGTCCAGGTTGTACGTAAAGCCCTTGCCGGTAGGGGCAGCCCAGGAAATCGGGTTCAGGCCCACACGACGGTCCAGACCACCCCACGGGGCAATCATCGTTCCACCAGTGGTTGCGGCAAACCCGATGCACCCTGCGTCCGCAGCTTGCTGGGCGTAATAGGCCACGGCGCCACAGTGGCTGTTATTGCGAATACCGACGGTTGCGTTTCCGAACTCCTTGGCCTTTCGAATCGCGATGTCCATCGCGAACTTGACCGCGATGTGGCCCACGCCCTTTTCGCCGTCCACGATTGCCGTTGCCCCGCGCTCAACGACGACCTTGGCAACGGCCTTGGCATTGAGGTGACCGGAGGCGAGGCTTGCAACGTAGCGCGGCGCCCACCTCACCCCATGGGAGTGGATGCCTCGGCGGTCCGCGTAGGTTAGGCACTCGCCCATGAATGCGGCGTCATGCTCGGTAAGGCCAGCGTGCAGGAACAACGCGGTCACCAGTTTCTCCAGCCCGTGGGCATCCACGTTCCGGTACATCTCTTCTGCCATGAGGGGTCTCGATCCTTCCTGTCTCGTACGACGGTCGGCCAATTGGGGCTTGCGATACGAATGAAGCTTGTTTCCTCAACTCCGCAATTGATCCGACAGGCGACTATAATCGCGCCGCTGCCGTCAAAGCGCAATTGGCGTCTTTCAACTTGGGGGATATGAACATGCCCGCACTGCCCAAGCACGACCCGGAACGTCTCGACTTGGTGGCGTCACGCCTTTACACCGCCGTACTTTCCGATGTCGTCGACAGTTTGGGGTTTCGCAACCAGGCCATGGACGCCCGGGTTCGTCCCGTGTGGGACGGTGCTACCGTAGTTGGGCGCGCCCACACGCTACTGACCGTCGACATCTTTGAAGTGCGCCCCGATCCCTACCGGATGGAAATCGAGGCCGTGGACACGCTGAAGCCCGGAGACGTCCTCATTGGCGCTACTGGACCTTCCACAAGGACTTGCCTCTGGGGCGAGCTGCTTTCCACTGCGGCCCGGGGACGCGGTGCCACCGGCGCGGTCATAGACGGATATGTGCGCGATGTTCGGCAGATCCGAGCAATGGCGTTTCCTGTCTTCGCGACCGGCATGAAGCCGGTCGATTCTGCCGGTCGGTCGGTCGTCGTGGAATATGGGACGCCAGTCTCTTGCGGGGAAGTCCTCGTCCACGAGGGGGACTTGATCATGGCGGACGTTGATGGGGTGATTGTCGTGCCACGGCAGGTCGAGGAAGACGCTATCCGTCTGGCCCTTGAAAAAGTTGAGGGAGAAAACCGGACCCGCGATGCCCTCCTCTCGGGAATGACAATCGGCGAGGTGTACGCCAAGTACGGAATCCTATGACCGGGCAGTGAAGTCCCTGTCATTGATCTTGTAACCGACCTGCAACATTGTGGTAACGTCACGTGATTTGGCTCATCCTGTCCGGGACACAACCGTCTCGGCGGGTCTGGCAGCGTGTTTCACGTAGGCGAATGCAAGGCAAATCAGGGGAGATGGAATGAAGCTCGGAGTGCTTGGCGCATCGCGCCGGTCAATCGTTCTGAATGGGGCAATCCTGTTCGCCGGAGGCCTGTTGGCAGCATGTGGCGGGGAAACCGCCCCAGCTGCACCTGCAGCTAAGGCTGAGCCGACCAAAGCGCCGGCAGCGGCTCCGACGGCCGCAGCGGCTGCGGCCGCACCTACGACCGCCGCGGCACCGGCAGCAGCCGGGAAAGTCATCGAACTTCGCGCACACGCGCGCGCTGATTCGGAGATCGATGGTTACGCCAAGAACATCGAAGCCTTCAACAAGAAGTTTGAGGGCAAGTTCAAGGCTGTGTACGAAGGCTTCCCGGGGGGGGAGTTGTACGTCAAGCAGGAAACCCTTATGGCCGGCGGGACCATCGGGGACATTCACTATGCGCATCAGTCCCAGATCAAGTACCAGGAATACGCCAAGAAGAACCTCGCAGTCGCGATCGACAGCTACTTGGCCAAGGACTCGGAAACCAAACTGACCGATTGGCCACAGCGTGCGCAGGACGCACTCAAGGTCATCGACGGCAAGGTCTTCGGCCTCCCGGTTCGTGGACAGGTTGCATGGATGTTCATCTACTGGAACCGCGACATGCTCAAGAAGGCCGGCATCGCGGAACCAACCCCTGACTGGACGCTCGAGCAGATGATCGAGGCCGCCAAGAAGGTGAAGCAGTCTGCATCGTGGCCGGAAGAGTTCTACCCATGCGGTTACTCGTGGGGGGGCTTCGAGCAGCTGGTTGGCAACGTTCGACGCTTCAACGGCGAGGTCCTTGATCCGGGCAACGGCCCCGGAAAGAAGGCCATGATGGACTCAGCTCCGGCCGTGCAGATGGCGAAGTGGTTCTACGACAACATCAAGGCCAAGCTGTTCTCCCCGCGCACCTATGGCGCGAAGGAATTCGGTGAAGGCAAGCTGGCGTTCTACTTCGGCCGACTTGCCGGAGAGCGTGGTGCAGTGAACAACGCTGCGGGCAAGAATTTTGAGTGGACCTTCGACATCTCGCCCAAGGGTCCGACAGGGCGCCGTGGCGGGTTCCTGTCCATCGACACGCAGCAGATCAATGCAGCATCCAAGAACAAGGATGCCGCTTGGGAGCTCCTCAAGGCTCTCACGAGCAAGGATGCAGGAGTCAACCTGGCGCTTCAGCCGGCCGGTTCACTCACGCCGGGCTTCCGCAAGGACGTCTATTGTTCAGATCAGCTCCTGAACGATGCGCGTTTCCCGAAGACCGCCATGAAGGCCAATTGCGACAACATCGACCAGCCTGAAGGGTTCACGTACCCCGGCAACTTGCGGTTGACCCAGCCTGGCGCAGTCCAGGACATCATCAACAAGTACATGAATGACATTGCCGATCTCAAGGCTGAACCAACCCCTGCCTACATGAAGCAGATGAACGAGGAACTCCAGAAAATCCTGGACGAGCCGAGCATCTAGTCGACCCGCCACCTGAATCATTGGCAATCGTTGGCTCACTTGCCCTTCCAGGGTGGGTGGGCCAACCGAATTTCAGGCCGGGATGCGCAGGAGCGGCACGGGGTCGGCGGCCCACCTGTACTGGGCCATCAGGAACCAGAAGATCGGCCCCGGGCGCGCCGCTTCACTGTATAGCCGGATGCCCGTGTCACCGAGTGTTGCAAGCCACCTTTGCAACCAGTTCAGAAGGATGAAATACGGTCGGCGCATCGTCGCGAAACGCCAGTACATGGCCCTTGCGTCTGACGCGGACCATCGGCCAGACCCGACACCACCTGCCAGCTGACCGGCCCGAACCGCGAATGTCATGGCCGCACGGATTCCCTCGGCGGTGAGCCCGAAGCAGTGCCCGGCTGCATCTCCGACGCAGATGACCTCGCCAACTACCGGTTGTCTGGGCGAACAGGGGATGAACCCGCCATGCAGGTGCCTTCCGCTGGTCGGCGCAGTGTCCGATCGTCGCCACGGCGGACCGCCATCGGGAGACCAGAAGTCAGCGCCGGGACCATCCATGAACCGGTCTAGGGCCTTGCGCAGTCCCACGCTCGCACCATTGACCGTACCCATGGTGCCAATCTTCGGTGACCCGCTTGCCGAGAAGGGTCCACCCGTCTCCGGAAACGCTAGGACACCCAATCGGGTCACCGCCCCCGCGGGAAAGGCCCACGCGTAGCCGGGCCAAATCGTGCCGTGCCCTGCCCAGAAGTGCAGGCCTGATGCGGGCGAACGAAGGGGCTGAGGAACCTCGGCTTCGAGGCCACAACTCAAGTGGTCCCGGCGAACGTGCGCCGGCGCGATGGAGGTTGCAAGCGGAGCACGCCACCCTGCCGCGTCTATGGTGAGCTTTCCCCGCACACGACCACGATCCGTGACAACTTCAGAAGCCTCGTACCCAGTCACTCGCGCCCGCGCAAATTCCACACCTGCCGCCACGCCGTCCGCAGCGAGGTTTTGGCACAACTGGCCGTAGTCAAAGGTCGCGAACGGATACGGGAGGCGGAACGTGAGCGGGTCGTTCCGACGACCAGAAGCCGGCTCAAGATGGATGATCATCTCGCGATGAACCTGCTGAACAGTTCCGGTCATCCCAAGCGCTTGAAGGGCGCCGAGGGTCGTCGCGCAGGCGGAAGTCTGACCCGAACCGATTGCCTGCGCATCTATCACGAGTACCGATGCGCCAAGCCTCGCTGCTTCGCGAGCAGCCAACAGACCGGCAAAACTGGCACCGGCAATGACCAGGTCGTACGTTTCCCGGAGGAAACTTCGGGAGCCAATCGTTACCACGTCGAAGTATAGAGTGGTCGGAAGCGTCCTTCTGGCGCACGCTGGAGTACGATCATCGCCGTCCGGTGCTACACTCACCGCGCGATGCCGAACACGACACGTCGATTGCCAGGTGGCAGGCAGCGTCCCGCTGGACGTCGTGGTACGCCCCGTCCAGCAGTGACCAGTGATCCGGTCACGGTTGCAGCGCCAGATAGTCTTGGTGCCGAGACCGTCGCGGTGAAGCCAGCACCCCGGCCAGCAGGCCTTCCGGAGATGACCCGCAAGGAGCTGTCGCAGCGGGTTGGCGTCAGTGTCGCGGAACGGCGCGCCATTGTTTCAAGAACCTCTGTGACGTCACGATCAGCGCCACGGGGGCAGAGTTCCCGAACTGGCCCTAGTCCGCTTGAGCTTGCCTCGAGAACGTACGGCCACATTCGCACAGATTTGCTGAGGATTGGCGTTCTCGCAGCCGTCATGCTTGCGATTATCGTGACCCTCTCTTTCGTGATCATCTAGGCCCGTTGGCGCTACATCGATTGCTCGGTTGAACAGGACACGACAAGGTGCGGGTGCTGATCACCGGATCCTCGGGCCAGATTGGCACGAACCTTGGCATAGCGCTGGTTAGCTCCGGCCATGACGTCATCGGCATTGATGTCAGACCGAATTCCTGGACGACTGCATTCCCAACCGTTCGTGCTGATCTCACCACTGATGCCCAACCGGGCGATGGCGTGATAGGTGGTGCAAAAGTTGGCACGGTAGACGCAATCGTCCACTTGGCTGCACACGCCAAGGTTCACGCGCTGGTCGAACGCCCGAGAGGTGCTTTCGAGAACCACGCGATGGTCACGAATGCCCTTGAGTTTGCCCGGATGAATTCCGTCCCAATCATCCTGGCTTCATCGAGAGAGGTCTACGGAAATCTCGGCCGGCGAGAGAACCCGGTCTCGGAGACTGAAGCCGATTTTCGTTCATCTCCAAGCCCGTACGCGGCAATGAAACTTGCGAGTGAGGCGTTGGCTTCAAGTTACTTCCGGTGTTACGGGCTTCCGTACTCGATTATCCGGTTCAGCAATGTCTACGGGCGTTACGACGACGACCTTTCGCGCCTCGAACGTGCCATCTGGGTCTTCAATGACATGATTAAGTCCGGCAGACCAGTCACCGTGTTCGGCGCCGAAAAGACATTGGATTTCACCTACATCGATGACGCTGTGGATGGTCTCGTCCGTTGCCTGACACGTCTCGTGGATGGTGATCCAGAAGTCCGGGCATCGACCTTCAACTTGGCCCATGGCACCGGTCACAGCCTCATCGGGGTCGTCAACCTGATCGCAATGACACGTAATCTGCAACCGGACATCCGCGTGGAGTCGTCTCGGCCGGGCGAGGTGACGTGGTATGTTGCAGACATCACACGCGCCAGGGACGCGCTCGGGTACCAGCCTCAAACCCCGGTCACCACTGGGATACCCCGCGCAATCACCGAGGCAATGTCGCGCGGTTCGTAACGGGCGGCGGGGTCGTATGCTTCCATGCATCATGACCGACATCACCCTCACCCATGAACCCTTGGACCTTCCGCTTTCCGGCGTCTGGCGGATCAGTCGTGGAAGTCGCACGCGTGCCGAAAATGTTCTCGTCCGGCTCTCCTGGGTAGATGCTGACGGTCACGCGTGGGAGGGCCAGGGTGAAGCGGCTCCGTACGGGTATTACGGCGAGCTTCGCGGAACCGTCACCGCATGCCTCGACGAGTTTGCCACGCTTCTGGGCAACGACCCCTTTGCCATCGAAGCAATCCTTGGCCGGATCGAAGCCCGAGTGCGCCATAACACCGGCGCGAAAGCGGCGGTCGACATGGCGTTGCACGACCTCTGGGGAAAGATCCTCGGAAGACCGGTCTGGCAGGCGTGGGGGCTTGATGCTTCACAAGGACCGGTGACGAGCTACTCGATCGGGATTGACACTCCTGAAGCAATGGGGAACCGCGCGCGCGCCCTCGCAGAAGCTGGTTGGCCATTGATAAAGCTGAAGGTCGGCACGCGTGATGACATCCGATGCGTGAGCGCGGTCCGCGAGGCCGCACCATCGGTCCGACTCATCATCGATGCAAACGGTGCGTGGACCCCGCGAGAGGCTATCTCGCGCCTCAGCGAATTGGCGCAGTTTGGCATTGAGTTCTGCGAGCAACCGTGCTCATCCACTGATGTTGCCGGACTGCGGTTCATCAGGGAGCGGTCAGATATCGCGTTGGTTGCCGACGAGAGTTGTGCAACAGAGGAAGACATCGCGGCCTTGGTTGGCGCCGTCGATGGCATCAACATCAAGTTGATGAAGTGCGGAGGCCTCAGACGGGCACGTCGTCTCATCGAGGTCGCTCGCGCAAATCACCTCAGGGTTATGTGCGGGTGCCTGATCGAAAGCAGTCTTGCAATCAGTGCCGCGGCGCAGCTACTGCCCCTGCTTGACTACGCTGACCTCGACGGGAACCTGCTGCTTGCGAGCGACCCATTCTCCGGAGTGACTGCATCCCATGGCAGGATCGTTCTCGGGAATGGACACGGTCTGGGTGTCACTCCCCGGACAATCCATACCGAGGCTTGACGCTAGCCCGCTGCTTCCGCTAGCGGCTGACACACTGCGTATAACGCGTGTAACTGATCTGTTAACAGCCGCAATCCTCCACAAAACCGCCTGAACGGCGGCACCGTTGCGGCCGCGAGACGCCGGATGCTAAGATAGGAACGTCTGTTCTAGAACATCGTTCTAATGTAGGGCGATGGTGCATAGGATCGCGAATTGGAGGCGAAGTCATGGTCGCGCGAGAGATTGCCGACGGCACCGCCACGAACGAAACCATCGTCCTACCGGCCGGATTTTCCCTAAGAGTGCGAACCGATGAGCGCACGTTGCCGTCACAGGTCGTGTACGACCTCTACCGTGGAGAACAGAGGGTGGCTTGGGGGCTTCGCACGCTTGACGCTGCGATCCGTTGGGCTGATCGACTGGGAGGCGCTGCGCCGCCTTCGGCACCGCGCCCGGTAGCCGCGAGGCGACTTCCTTCCAGCACACCGTGGTGGCTTGAGAAGTCGTAGCCAACTTCACCTGGCAAATTGGTTGGTCACCGACCAAATGCCTGTTCGCGTCTGGTGCCCGGCGCCAGCAACCAGGCAACGATCCCGGTCAAGGCCAGAACGATGACCGGCAGCCCGGCAAGGACGTAGATCGCGGCCTTCAAACCCATTGCATCGGCAACGGATCCGACTGCGGGTACGAACAGCCCCCCGGCGCCGAATGCAAACCCAACGATCAGGCCCGAAGCGAGGGCGCGTCTCTCGAACCAGAGTTCCTGCGCGAGGACCACGGTTATGGAGAAGCCAGCCGTGACAAGGGCACCTGCGGCCCATAGGAGAGCGATCGCTACCGGGCTCGCAGCGGGCAGGAGTAGGAACCCGATCAGGCAAGGGGGAATGCCCGCAAGGGTGGCGGCGAGGACCTGAAGCCTGCCAAAGCGGTCAGCAAGGAACCCGCCCAACAGCGTCGCCCCAGCTCCGATGAGCAACATGATTGAAAGGACCTGGCTTGCGAACGCCTCGGATTCGTGGGCGTCGCGCACGAAGTAAAGCGGAATGTAGCTGTTTAGGCTGCTTGAAATGGTCGACCGCACCGCAACGACCGCAATCAGGAACCCCAACGCGATGAATCTTCGCGTTCGGCTCAACACCGCAATATCCGCCGGCGGAGGGGTCGGGGGTGCGGGTTCGGTCTTGACCCCGAACTCGTCCACAGGCATTGCGGTCCACTTTGGAAGCGCATACCAAAGCGCCCCGGCGATGACTATGCCGAAAGGGAGCATTCCAAGTGTTCCTGCGGTTCCGTACGTGACTACGAAGAACGTCCCCAGAAGTGGCCCCATCGCAACGCCAACGTTCCCACCAACGAGGAACCACGATGTTGCCAGTGCTTGCTTCGTCCCAGAGTATGATCCGACGATCTTGTAGCCTTGCGGGTGGAAGCCACTCGTCCCAAGTCCACCGAGGACAACGCAAGCGAGAAAGATCGGGTACGTCGGCGCGATTCCAATCATGCTGATACCGACAGCAGCGATCAGAGTGGAAAGTGCGACCCATCGGGGATCACGGCCACGGTCAGTGACGATCCCGACGATTGGCTGGGCAACCGATCCTGTCAGGCTGGAAATCGCGGCAATGAGCCCCGCCACCCCATAGCTCAGCCCGAACTTGACCTGCCAGAACGGCAGAAGGGGTAGGACCATGGTGGCATATGTGTCTACGATGGCATGTGCCACCGTCATGAGCGCAAGTAATGGCAAATGGCGGACCGGAAACGACGTGCCGTCGGAAGTGCCAGCGGCTGGCACGGAGGCAGGTGCCGGTGAGGTCTGCGCGGTCATTGGTCTTCCTTCGGGCGCGCCGCGCCGTGCAAGCATCATGGTACGTGCGCCCACACCGCATCCGGCCGGGAAATATCTCCGACTGTGATAGCCTGATGTGCCATGTCCGAACGGTCGATCGTTAGCCCGAACCCGGATCGTGTTGGTCCTACGCCGGATGCACCCCCTGACAGACTGACTGCCTGGGTAGTCCTGGACCTTCTCGCAACCGCGAGGCGATGGCGCGCGCGAGACCAGTTCATTGCCGGTCGCGTGGACGCTCTCGGGGAGACGCTCGTCGCGTGCCTCAACACGGGCGCCCCTGCACCCAGGTGGCTGCGACAGACCCTCGTCGGCGCACTCATGGACCATCTATGGGAGTACCCCCGCCCTTCAGATCGAGACGGGGCTAGGGCGTGGGATCAGTCACGCGATGCCTTGGTTGGTTTGTGGCGTGAGGAGCATGCGGGTCGTGGTGAACTCCGCCGCGACACGGGCGTCGAACCGTCATCGACCGACCCGCGGTAACCAGGACTGGGACCATCGGTCAAAGCGGTGCCAATGCGGGAGCATGTAGCGAGCCTTCGATGCTGCGGCGTCCTGATACGCAGTGCTTACATCGGAACCTGGATGCACCATTACGAGTGGTGGCCCGACGTTTAGCAGCTGCCACCGTTTGGATTTGCCGCCCACTCAAGGATGACCCGGTTGTAGGCGTCCACTTCGTCGTCGGACTTGCCGGCGATTATTCTCACCAGCAAAGCCTCGGCTCCGCTGTCATCAGCCGAACTAGTGACCGCCGCGAGGTATTCGCTTGCGTCAATCCCGGCAAATCCAAACAGCTTATTGTCCATCGAGCAGTCGTATTTGAAGTTGCCAAGGGTGCCGGCCGACGCTGCCCGCGCCTTGTCAGCCGTGCGCGCCGCCATCGCCAGCCCGCCAATCGTTGCGCGCGGGCTGCGCGGTTGAGCAAGTGCGAGGTTCATTGGTAGATACCCTCCGCCGTCCGCAACGTATTTGCTTCCCTCTGGAAGGCATTTCTAACAGGGTGGCCAATGGGTACCAAGCAAGCGTCAGACGTGTTTGGTGACCATTCCCTCGTCACGATTCAACGGCTGACGCTTCCTCCTCAATAGTCTTGCTAATTGTGAATGTTGATCGGCGTGCCGATATTCGCCCAGTCCCAGAACCATTTCGCATGGCGCTCAATCATGCCAAGGCATCCGTGACTGCTTGGGATCCCAAAAAGCACCGGACTGCGCCAATAATTCGTGTGCAAGGCAGCGCCGCCGTTGGTGAAGTACTGGGTCCACTTGACGTTCTCGAGCTTGTAGTCTGGGACCTCGCCGCTGTCTAGCCGTAGAAGGGTGCTTCCGAGCATTGTCTCGTTCTCGACTCGTCGGAGAACCTTGAACACGCCCAAAGGTGTCGACCACCCTGGTCGTCCACTCGTGACGGCTGCCATGTAAACACGAGTCGCGCCCTCGTAGGCGACGACGACCTGTTGGGTGATGTTCACGTCGATCCACTTGGCGCCGTTCTGGCCAAGGGACATGGTTGGAGGAACGGGTGCCTCGGTAACGACTTTTGGAACCAGGAGGCCAGAGTAGACATAGCGTTCCGGTGAGATGTCTCCAAGTGGAAGGTCGACCCACGTGCCGTCGCTCGCCTTCCGACGAACACCCATGACGCGAGCCCACGTCCGGTTGTCTCCCTCAAGCTCTTCGCCCTCGACCCAAGACGACACTGTGACTTCGTCGCCCCGGATCACCTGGCCGGCAGCCGCCATGACGGTATGTGGTTCTTGGCGAAGGTTCGCACGCTCGCCGGCAACGATCCCAACCCAGCCGCCAACTTCAACGGTCGCAGCCTTTGGGGCACCGGATTTCGTGACCGCATCGAGGTCAATGTAAGCAAAGTTCCGTGTGACAGGATTGAAAATGGTCAAACGGGTTCCGGATTGCGGCTCCATCACGATGAAGCGGTCGCCAATTTTGACTGGGCCGAAACTCGCTCCGCCGGTTGCTGCGCTCCAGAGATCAGACGCACGCGTTGCCTCAACCCACCACGGCCGGTGGCCGTCTGGGATCGTCGCGAACGCGGGCGACGACCAGATCACTTCATCTTCAGGCGTAGGCGAGGAACTCGGTCCAACCTTGGACCCGTCGACAGTTCCGACTCGCGCGGTGCGGGCATCCTGGACGTAGTATGTACCGTCACCGGGTTGACCCAAGACCATGACCTTAGCGAACTGGGGCAGAGTCGCGATAACCTCCGACCCGTTCTTCCTCCCATTCGAGAGTTCAGTGACTTCAAGGGTCGCGGCCCAGAAAGGCCGAAATGCACCCGACGCTGGAGACGATCCAGCCTCACCTGGAGGCGCATCGGTCGGGTTCAGCGTCACCGCCTCGATGTATCCAAAGTTCTGCTCACCGGCCTCGCGTGCAAACAGCCGGGTGGTGCCAGCATCTGCATCGGCGTTTTCGACGAGCACGTAGGTGCCTCGTGGAAGCTGCCCGAACAGCCGAGCCGTAGCGTCAGGACCTGACCAGAACTCTGCCGGCCGGATCGTCTGGGCCCACCAACCCTCAGCTCCGACCGTCCCAGACGATGCAAACAAGAGAGCCATGCCGGCAACAACCGGCGCAACTAGGCGACTAATTCGGCTCACGTCCATCGAAACGCAGACTTTCACTTGCAACGGCATAATACTAGGCGAGACAGACCGGACGTACCGGAGCATTGGTTACGAGATGCTTCCGCGGTTGCCCTTGGACCACGATTGGCCGGAGCTCGGAGAGGCCCACAATGCCACACATCCAGTCTCTACTACGATCGATGTGTGTTCCATTATGGAGGATTCTAGCGCGAACTCGATTGGGGACCGCGCGCCGTAATTCTCTCTCGGACCAGATGTTCAGGATGATATCTGTCCTTGCCTTGATCTCATTTTTGGGGCGGGAAAACTCCCTTACGGGTTACGTGTTCGGTGTTTCAGTTGCGCACGCGGACAGCATAGTCGACTCTGACCCGGCGTTGGCAGAGGTCGAGTTCGGGAATGAAATCCGTTTCCTCATCAGGGCTCGCAGTGTCCGGTCGGATGACCCCCTCACTTCAGTCTTGCTCTTGTACCGGGTTGATGACTCTGCCGTGCAGAACACTGGTGTTCCGTCTTTCCAACCCGGTGCCGTCGTATCTGCGGTTTACCGATGGCGGGTCAGTGGAGTACTGCTTCCGGGCGCCGAAGTCCGATATCAATTCCAGATCGAAACACGGTCCGGGGTGAAGATTACGACCCCTGAGCAGTCGGTTACATACAACGACACCCGGTTCGACTGGCGCGAAGTCAAGTCAGGCAAGGTGACTGCCCACTGGCATAGCACCGACGCGAACACGGGGCAGGCAGTCCTTGACGAGGCAACCCGAACCCTTGGCCGGTTGGAACAGGAATTCGGCCTTGTGCCCGATCGTCCTATCAGCTTGTACGCCTACGTGCGCGCCCCTGATTACGCGAGTGCCGTTGCGACCAGTGGCCGTTCGCTCGAATACGCCGTCGGAGCGGGGATGGCGCGCGTCTACGTCCTGTATTCCGACCCGAACACCACTGAGGCTCTCATGGCCTTGCGCCGGGAGATTGCTCGTACCGTCTTCGACCAGAAGACGACAAACCCGTTCTCGCCACCACCAAGATGGCTTTCAGTGGGATTCAGCAGATACGTAGCCGGCGAGGATGTTCCGGCCGAGAACCAGAAGGTCCTGACGGATTTCGCGCAGAACAACAAGCTCCTTGCCCTGAAGACGCTTGCGGGCAACTTGCCGACCACTGACCGTGAACGCGCGCTCGCACTTGAAGAGAGCCTTTCAGCGTTCAAGTACTTGGCCGGGGCATATCCACCGGAAAAGATCCGGGCAATGTTCGAAGCTTTCAAGGAAGGCAACACCGTCGACGACGCCCTGAAGAAGGGGCTCGGCAATACCCTGGACCAGTTCGAGACAAAGTGGAAGAACTCCCTTCGGCTCGGGTTACCGCAGAAGCCAAATACGGTGAACCCTACTCCTCGCGCAGGCGGAGCCCCACCCTCTGGAAACGTGGCACCACGCGCCGGCAGTGCATCCAGTTCGGTGGCAAGTTCGTCGGCCGGCCCCGAGTCCCTGGCCTTTGTTGATCAGGTCTTTGGCCAGTCCGTCGATTTCTGGCAAACCCTGTTTGGGGAGCAGACGCGTTACGTCCTTCTGGGTGCCCTGATCTTTATCGTGGCTGCAGTTGGGGCGGTAGTTATCGGAAGTGTTGCTGGTGCGATCCGGCGAGCGCGTGATGAGGGCTGAAGTGGGCACCGTACGGATCCGCCGCTTCCGACTGGACAAGGCTGTTCTGAAGAATACTTAGGCACAAGACTGGACGCGGGCACACTATGATGGTCGCCCGAGGAAACCTTAAACCGTTTCTGAGATCAAAGGTCAGTTTTCGGGGGGCGCATGAAAATCCACGACATCCTGCACACGACACATCCGGTCTTCTCGTTCGAGTTCTTCCCACCGAAGACTGAGGAACAGCAGCGTCAATTGCTTGAGACCATCCGGCGCCTAGGGCCGTTGTCCCCGGCTTACGTCTCTGTTACCTACGGTGCGGGCGGTAGCACACGTGCTCTTACGATTGACACGGTCAACCGTATCAAGGAGGAGTTCGGCATCGAGGCGATGGCGCACCTGACGTGTGTCGGCGCATCGCGTGACGATATTCGGGAGACCCTTGACACGCTTGCTTCGCATGGTGTCGAAAATGTGATGGCGCTGCGTGGAGATCCGCCCAAGGGCACAAAGGACTTTGAACCCGCGCCCGATGGGTTCGCGCATGCCAGCGACCTGATCCAGTTCATCAACGAAAACTACGATTTCTCGATTGGTGGGGCGTGTTATCCGGAGGGACACTTCGAGGGCAATACCGGAAGGCGCCAAGATCCCGATATGGATTTGGAGCATCTCTTCAAGAAGGTAAAGGCGGGTGCGAAGTTCCTCGTGACCCAGCTGTTCTACGAAAACGAGGCGTACTTCCAGTTTGTCGAGCGGGCTCGAATGTTTGGGATCGAGGTACCGATCATTCCCGGTCTCATGCCGGTGGTCAACGCAGAGAGCATCCCGCGAATTGCCAGGATGTCGGGCGCATCATTCCCAGATTCACTTATGCGTGAGGTTCAGGCGCGCGCCTCCGACCCGGATGCGGTCGTGGAACTTGCCGTGGCGTTCACCGCACTTCAGGCCGATGAACTCCTTCGTCATGGCGCGCCGGGCATCCATTTCTACACCTTGAACCGGTCGCCAGCGACGAGTGCCATCGTGAGTGCGCTACGACTGATCCGGCCTTGGGAAGTCCACAACTACGCCTAATCTCCCGCGTCCCGCCGGACAGGCGGCGTGTGGAGTTCCGTCAAGCCGGTTGGGACGCTTGCCATGCGGAGATCGCATCCCAATGCGGTGCGAGAACAGAATAGAGCGACTCGTATTGCGCGTAGAGTTCGTCATACGATGACGTCCAACCAGCAGTCGGGGAGACGCTTCCGACATCTGCAATCGTAGGTGCGTCTTCAAGGGATTCAAGATCGCCGGTGGCGCGCATGGCCAGAATTGCTGCACCAAGGGACGATGCCTCCGGGGAGTCGACGAGAGTGAGGTTTCGGTTCAGGACCGAAGCCGTGATCGCCATCCAAAGGGGGGAACGCACGAATCCCCCTGCAATCCGGATCTCACGCGCAGGTCCCGCAACGTCTTCCATCGGTTCCAGAATGGTTCGCATCCTGTACGCAACCCCCTCAAGGGTTGCCCGGGAAATGTGACGGTGGTCGTGTGACAGGGATAGACCGAACAAGCATCCGCGGGCTCGCGCATTCCAGCCCGGGGCACGCTCACCAGCCAAGTACGGCAGAAACAGGAGTCCCCCGGATCCCGGCCCCACCTCACTTGCCCACTGCGTGAGGTCGTCAAGCGTCGGCTCACGTCCCCCCATCGCGCCTGCAACTTGTGCCCATTGCTCACGCAACCAAGCCAGGACGACCCCTGCGTTGTTTATCGCCGCACCGGCAACCCACCGACCTTCCGCAAGGTAGTAGCACCAGGTTCGCGCACGGTCATCGGTGACTGGTCGGTCAACCACCGCGCGGACTGCGCCACTCGTTGCAACCATTGCAACCATCTGTCCGGGTGAAACTACCCCGGTCCCGATAGTCTGAAGAACGCCGTCGCCGGCTCCGGCAACGATCAGGCAGTCGTCCGGAAGACCGACCTCACGCTTCCACCCGACCGGCGCGTCCACTGCCTGAGTTGGCTCAACCAGTCCCGGGACACGCGCGCGGTCGATTCCTGCTAGCTCCAGGAGATCCTCAGCCCAATCTGAAGCGTGCAAATCAAACAAGCCAGTCCCGCTGGCTGTTGAACGCTCACTTACTAGTTGGCCAGTCCATTGCCTGAGGACGTACTCCTTGATGCCGGCAAACGTCACCGCACTCCCAAAGATTTCCGGGCGTGATGAACGCCACCAGCGGATCTTTGCCGGCAGATACATGGGATGGACCGGGCCTCCGGTCCGGTGATAGAGCGAGATTGGGTCGCAAGACGCACGGATGGCGCGAGCCTCGTCGTCCCCCCGGGTGTCCGCCCAGATAAGGGCATCGTCCAGTGCATCACCATTTGCGTCCATCGGAAGCACAGAGTGGAGGATCGCGGAAAGCCCGACCGCGCGAACGGAATACGAGTGATCGCGTGCCCAACGGGCAGCCTCAGAAAGGACCGCAGTTGTGGCATCGGAGACAGTGCCGGGGTTCTGCGCGGCCCACCCCGGACGAGGTGCAAGCAGCGGATAGGTGCGCGTCGAGGCGTGCATCGCCTGGCCGTCTCGGGCAAAGACCACCGCCCGCGCTCCAGTCGTACCGATGTCGACTCCAATGTATGCCGCGATCAGACCAGCGCTCATCAGATCCCTCTCCGCGCAACCCTCAGCCATCGGACGCCCGGGTGCCGATGCGATTGTATTCGCCGTCCGAATGACCAGAAGATGGGATCCATTGGTCTGGGGCTTTAGAACCCGTGATAGACTTGCGTGAAAGCAAAGTTCGTTTATCAACGATGAGACTCTCAGCACGTTCGGATTACGGTGTGCGTGCGGTCCTCGACCTCGCAGAACGGATCGGACAGGGTCCGATTCAGAGCGAGGCGATCGCACGGCGCCAAGGCGTGTCCGAAGCGTTCCTTGATCAGGTCCTGACACTCTTGCGCCGCGCCGGTCTTGTCCAGAGCACCCGCGGTCCCCGTGGTGGCCACGTCCTGATTGCAGCACCAGAACAACTGACATTGTTGACAATCCTGGAGGCCGTGGAAGGAGACGAGTTCCTTCCGTCCATGCCTGACAGTCGGGGGAGGGGTCCGGGTACCGACGCACTTGGTTCCGGCGCGCGTGCCGTCCCAAGCGTGCGCGTGCAGCAGGAAGTGTGGGAACGGGTGCGGACATCGGTGACCGAAATCCTGGGCGGGACAACGGTTGCAGACCTGCTTGAACGTCAGCAGATACTCACGGCGCCGGCGCGGTATTACATTTAGGACATGGCGAGTGATGATGTCGAAGACCGTGCGACAACGGAAAGTGCGCGAACTACTCTCAAGCGCGCATCGGCCGGCAATGGCCCCGTCTGCCCGACCATGCTCATTCAGGACGTCCTCCTCCGCTACCCGGAGACATGGAAAGTCTTCGTCGCCCATCAGTTGCCCTGCCCTCGCTGCATGGCAAGTACCTATGAAACGATCAGCCAGCTCGCGTCGATGCTTGGTGTCGACCTTGCCGTTTTTCTGGCTGACCTCAATGCTTCCGTTACCGCGGTCTCCCCAGATGACGGTCGATGGCCAGTCGGGTCGGCGCCCGGCAAGAACTGACATGGACCCTGGGAACGACGAGATCGCCGATGCCGGGGCGTCGATTGTGGTGTGTCCTGACCCGAGTTCCGCACGTAGGGATATCCCATGACCGTATCGCCCGAATTGACGTCGCCCATTGCCTCATCGGCTCTTGACCTCATTGGCCGGACACCGTTGGTGCGGCTCAGTCGCATTTCGCACGGGGGTGGGGCAACCGTTCTCGGGAAGCTTGAAGCCCGAAACCCGGGTGGCAGCATCAAGGACCGTATCGCGCTGGCCATGGTTGAGGCGGCCGAACGTGATGGTTTGATTGCACCAGGGGCTACCTTGGTGGAACCGACAAGTGGGAACACGGGCATCGGGCTTGCTCTGGTATGTGCGATCAAGGGCTACAAGCTGATCTTGACGATGCCCGAAGACATGACAGTCGAGAGGCGTCGCCTGCTCGCGAGGTTCGGTGCCGACGTGCGGTTGACACCCGCGGTTGAAGGGATGAGCGGTGCGGTGTGGCTTGCGTCCGAGCTCGCCAAGGAGCACGGTTACTTCATGCCCCGTCAGTTCGACAATCCGGCCAATCCTGACGTTCACGAGCGGACTACAGGCCCGGAGATCTTTGCCGATGCGTCAGGGCGAGTGGACGCTTTCGTAGCAGGGGTCGGAACCGGTGGCACCATCACTGGCGTTGGCCGGTTCCTCAAGTCAACAATCGGGGTTAGCGGCGTTAAGGTTGTCGCGGTGGAACCAGCCAAGTCACCGGTCCTTGGCGGTGGACGCTTCCGGCCGCACGGGATCCAGGGAATTGGCGCAAGTTTTGTGCCCGGCATTCTCGACCGGTCGGTCGTCGACGAGATTCGGACCGTGACTGACGAGGACGCTACGGCAATGTCCGCCCGGCTTGCACGCGAAGAGGGCCTGTTGGTCGGCATCAGTGCGGGGGCAAACGTCCATATCGCCGTTGAACTTGCCCGAACAATGAAGCCAGATCAAATGGTCGTCACTATCCTTTGTGACACGGGCGAACGCTACCTGACGGTGGCAATGTGACGCACCATCAGTCGCCAAGCCAGTAACGACGTATCTTGGTGGACCTACTGGCGCCAAACTCTTAGATAAGGACCGAAGACATGAGCGTCACCGTTTACATCCCGACTCCGTTTCGCGCGCTTACCGGGGGTCAGGCGCGCGTCGAAATCGATGCAATCAATGTGAGTGGTCTCCTAGGCGACCTTGAGACCCGCTACCCGGGCATGCGTGACCGCCTCCGCGATGACGCCGGTTCCCTCCACAAGTTCATCAATGTCTATGTGAACAGCGATGAAATTTCCGACCTTGAGGGTGAGGCAACCTCCCTGAAGGGTGGCGATGACGTCAGCATCATCCCGGCAGTGGCAGGGGGCGACATCTTCACGCCCGGGCAGATCCAGCGATACAGTCGCCACCTGCTCCTGGACGGCGTGGGACCGTCCGGTCAGCGGAAGCTCATGGAAGCCCGCGTCCTGCTCATCGGTGCCGGAGGCCTCGGTTCGCCGGCCGCCCTCTATCTCGCTGCTGCCGGCGTCGGCACGATGGGGATTGTCGATTTCGACACCGTTGACTTCTCAAATCTCCAGAGGCAGATCCTGCACTTCACCGACGACGTCGGCAAGTTGAAGGTTGAGAGCGCCGCCGAAACAATCCACGCAATGAACCCAAACATCAAGGTCGAGGCGCACAATGCGATCCTCGACTCGAGCAATGCATTCGAGTTGTTCGAGAAATACGACTACGTGCTCAACGGCGTAGACAACTTCCCGGCCCGGTACCTCGCGAACGACGCCGCGTACCTGCTTGGGAAGACCTTGATCGACGGTGGCATCAATCAGTTTGAGGGTCAGGTAACGGTTTACAAGCCGGGGCACGGGTGCTACAGATGCCTGTTCCCCGCTCCACCCCCGCCAGGCTCAGTTCCGAGCTGTGCCGAAGCGGGCGTCCTAGGTGTGCTACCAGGCATCGTGGGATCCATGCAGGCGCTCGAGACCATCAAGCAGATCCTTGGCATCGGCGAACCGTTGATCGGGCGCCTGCTGCTATTCGATGCCCTGTCCATGGAGTTCCGCACTCTGAAGCTGCGGCGCGACAAGCAGTGTCCGGTGTGCGGTGACAACCCGACAATCACCGAACTTATCGATTACCACGAGTTCTGCGGCGCACCCATTCCGCACGAGCTTGCCGAACAGCGTGATCGGGTTCCAGCAACCCACTGACGCGCACCAACTCCCAGTTTCGGGTGCCAGGCTCCCTGTGCCTCTTCCAAAAAAGCGAGAGGTGCGCAGGGCATTGGGGTGCGACCATTTGTATGGAACTCCTGAAATATCGGTAAGGGACCCAGTCGGAGTGACGTTGGTCGTTCTGGACTGATTAGGCGGAC
>Ga0214923_10003046_pt1 | contig 21431 bp, 22 predicted proteins | sample LL1510_MetaG_FD_177993 | JGI IMG/M metagenome (GOLD analysis project Ga0214923, IMG submission 177993) | Freshwater microbial communities from Lake Lanier, Atlanta, Georgia, United States - LL-1510 | ecosystem: Environmental > Aquatic > Freshwater > Lake | place: USA: Georgia | collected...
GCAGTCGCATTAGCCATGACAAAGAATTCCGGAATGACTGTCGTTGGTGGTGGGGATTCAGCCGCTGCAATACGCCTATTAGGAATAGATGAAACCAAGTTTTCGCACATCTCGACTGGTGGCGGCGCAAGTTTGGAATTTTTAGAAGGCAAAGAACTGCCTGGCTTATCAGTCCTGGAGGACAACTAAATGGCACGTACCCCGTTAATGGCAGGTAATTGGAAAATGAACCTCAATCACATTGAGGCTATTGCTCTAGTTCAAAAGTTGGCGTACACATTCAATGCAGAGGATTTTGCGGCTCTCGATGTAGTAGTTATTCCGCCTTTCACTGACATCAGATCAGTTCAAACCTTGGTTGATGGCGACAAGCTGGCATTGAAATACGGTGCGCAGGACATAGCCAAGGCTGATAAAGGTGCGTTTACTGGTGACATATCTGGACCAATGCTGGCAAAGCTTGGCTGCACATTTGTCATCGTTGGTCACTCGGAACGTCGGGAGTATCACGGTGAAGACGATCAAACAGTTAACTTGAAATCACAAGCTGCTTTGCGAAACAATTTGATTCCAATCGTTTGCGTTGGAGAAGGACTTGAAGTCCGTAAGGCAGGGGATCACGTTGCTTTTACTATTGCGCAACTTGACGCTGCCCTTTCAGGAATTTCAGCAAATGACATCGCCAATTTGGTCATAGCTTATGAACCAGTTTGGGCAATTGGAACTGGGGAAGTAGCAACCCCAGCCGATGCCCAAGAAGTCTGCGGCGCGATTCGTGCTCGGATTAGAGAAATCCATGGGTCAGCTGCGGATCAGACCAGAATCCTCTACGGGGGGTCGATGAAGGCCGATAACGTGGCAGCCCTGATGCTGGAGGCTGATATTGACGGTGGGCTAGTTGGTGGAGCCTCAATTGATCCAGACGAATTCGTGTCGGTTTGTCGCTATCGAATGCACGCATAGAATAGGGATGTTCGTTCCTTTACCCCTCGATCTAGCAGGTGACCAATGATTGCAGCGTTTCAGATCCTTCTGGCTATAACTAGCCTTTTGTTGATCGCATTGGTTCTGTTGCATAAAGGAAAAGGTGGCGGGCTATCCGACCTTTTTGGCGGCGGCATGAGCTCATCACTAGGTGGATCTTCAGTTGCTGAACGAAATTTAGATCGGATTACGATCGCATTGGCATTAGTTTGGGCCGCAGCAATTGTTGGACTCGGCTTGTTATTAAAAACCGCATAAACACTCAGGAGTAAAACATGGCAAGTGGTAGCGCAATTCGAGGTAGTCGTGTTGGAGCCGGTCCTATGGGCGAGGCCGAACGTGGCGAAGCCGCACCGCGTATCTACCTACCGTTTTACTGTGCTTCTGGTCATGAAACCACGCCTAGTTTTGCGCACGATGCTGAACTCCCAGAAGAGTGGGATTGCCCAAAGTGCGGCATGCCAGCTGGAACCGACAAAGACAACCCACCAGTTCTAGCTAAGACCGAACCGTACAAAACCCACTTGGCTTACGTTAAAGAGCGCCGCAACGATAAAGATGGCAAGGGCATTCTCGACGAAGCTTTGGCAAAATTACGTGGCAAGTAACTAGTTCACTTCCGAACTAGTTAAGTATTTCTTGGGCTGCAGCAACTACTGCTTCAGCAGTAATCCCGAACTCGGCATAAAGTTTTTCGGCTCCTGCTGATGCCCCAAAATGTTCCAAGCTAATACATCTTCCAGCTGAGCCAACGTACTTCCACCAACCCTGTGCGATACCGGCTTCGACGGACACGCGGGCCAAAACGTTGCTAGGGAGAACTGACTCTCGATAAGAAGCATCCTGCGCATCAAACCATTCCAAGCACGGTGCCGAAACTACTCGAGTAGAAACTCCGCTCGATTCTAAAGTTTGCTGTGCTGATAACGCGATAGCGACTTCAGAGCCAGTTGCAAGCAAAATAACTTCTGGTGAACCAGAGCTTTCAGAAATGATGTATGCACCACGGCTAACAAGTGACGCATCTGAAGTTGTCGGGGTGTCGATTACCGGCAAATTTTGACGAGAAAGGCATAGGCCCGATGGCTCATTTGATTCCATTACGATTCGCCAGGCAGTAGCGGTTTCATTTGCGTCAGCCGGCCGGATCACATTTAAGTTCGGGATGGCTCGTAGCGCCCACAAGTGTTCAATGGGCTGGTGAGTTGGACCATCTTCACCAAGTCCGATGGAGTCATGGGTCCAAACGTAGGTGGCCGGCAAGTCCATGAGCGCTGAAAGGCGCACCGCACCGCGCATGAAGTCGCTGAAAACTAGGAAGGTTCCAGCAAAAGGTCTGGTTAGGCCACCGAGAGCCATGCCGTTCATCGCGCAGGCCATTGCGAACTCTCGAATTCCGTAATGGATTATGCGTCCGCCTTCGGCAGCGCCTGTCATCTCGCTACCAGCTGGCAAGAATGATCCACCGTGTTCGATGGTCGTTAGGTTGCTGTCACCAAGATCTGCTGATCCGCCCCAAAGTTCAGGCAATACTTTAGCCATCGCATTGATAGTGTCGCCAGAGGCTTTTCGGGTTGCTACCGAAGTACCTGGCTCAAACTTTGGAAGTACTTCGTGCCAATTTGCTGGTAACTCGCGGGCCGCTAAGCGTTCAAATAATTTTGCAGAATCAGAATTATTAGCAGCCCAATCCGAAAACTGCTTTGACCAATTCGCATGACTCTCGCTGCCTCGAACTGCAACTTGCCTGGTGTGTGAAAGTAGTTCCGCAGAAATTTGGAAAGCTTCACTCGATTCAAGTCCAAGTATTTCCTTAGTTGCGGCAACTTCTGCCTCGCCAAGAGCTGAACCATGGATTTTTCCAGTGTTCTTAAGATTTGGGGCTGGCCAGCCGATTACATTTCGCACTCGAATTAGTGATGGCTTTTCAGATTGCGCCACAGCGTTCGCAATAGCGAGATCCAACGCAACTACATCGATTTCACCAGTTGGCAACATCTCGACATGACTTACATTCCAGTCATAAGACTCGTAGCGAGCAAGCACATCTTCAGTGAACGAAACAGCAGTGTCACCTTCAATACTGATGTGGTTGTCGTCATAAAGAACGACGAGATCGCTGAGGTTCTGGTGGCCAGCTAGCGATGACGCTTCAGACGTGACACCTTCCTGCAAACAGCCATCACCTGCGATGACCCAGATTTTGTGGTCAAAAACACTTTGTCCTTTTACTGCTTTGGGATCCAGCAAGTTACGAACGTAGCGAGCGTCCATCGCCATACCGACTGCAGTGGCTAGCCCAGTCCCAAGCGGGCCAGTTGTGGCCTCAACCCCGTCAGTATGTCCGAATTCTGGGTGACCTGGTGTTTTGCTTTCCCAGGTGCGAAATGACTGTAAGTCTTCAAGTTCTAGACCGTAACCACTTAAAAAAAGCTGTATGTAAAGAGTGATGCTGCTGTGTCCGTTCGAAAGCACAAAGCGATCACGGCCATGCCATTTTGGATCCGCTGGATCGTGATTAATCCACTTTTGAAAAAGCAAATATGCCATTGGTGCCAAACTCATCGCGGTGCCTGGGTGACCATTGCCAACTTTTTGCACGCTGTCCATTGCTAGGGCGCGAGCTGCGGTTACGGCTTGATTATCTAAGTCTGTCCAGATGAATTTGTTCACGATCCAAGGTTATCTACTGGGCGTTCGCGACATGCGATTGGCGCAGGTAGGCTCATTATGTGTCAGCGCAACTTAATGATTTGAGCAATTCCAAGTCAGATGTTGCCAACTGGATTACCCCAACCTGGCGGGCCTACTTAGCGTTGACTAAGCCGAGAATCATCGAATTGCTGCTGGTTACCACAATTCCAACAATGTTTTTAGCTGCAAGCGGCTTTCCATCTTGGTCATTGGTTTGTTGGACACTTTTGGGCGGAACTTTGGCTGCTGGTGGCGCAAATGTTTTGAATTGCTACCTCGATCGAGACATTGATGCGATGATGCATAGGACTGCAAACCGGCCATCTGCTACCGGACAAATTTCAGGATCGAAAACTATTCTGTTCGGATTAGTGCTTTCCGTAATGTCAGTTTCGGTGTTGGCACTGACCGTTAACATTCTCTCGGCCGCCTTGGCCGCATTTGCAATCGCCTTTTATGTAGTCGGTTACACCATGCTGCTTAAGCGCAGAACTTCTCAGAATATTGTCTGGGGTGGTGCGGCTGGTTGTATGCCAGTTTTGATCGGCTGGGGTGCAGTTACCAATTCGCTTACGTGGACTCCAGTAATACTTTTTCTAATCGTTTTTTTCTGGACACCTCCGCATTACTGGCCACTTTCGCTGAGGTACAAAGAGGAGTACTCGGCTGCAGGTGTTCCGATGCTGCCAGTTACAGATACGCCACTTCAGGTAGCAAACCAAATCATCGCTTATTCGTGGATTATGGTTGCCACGACTTTGGTACTAATTCCAGTTGCTGGAATGAACTGGCTGTACTCGGGCATAGCCATCGCCAGCGGTGCACTATTCATTTATGAAGCGTATGCGTTGCGTTCAAGAGTTAGAAAAAATTTGGACGACATAAATCCAATGAGACTTTTCCATTGGTCGATCTCGTATTTATCACTGATCTTCCTAGTAATCGGAATCGATCCGTTTTTGTAAGTTAACCTCTCGTGTTTCGGGTTAAGTAAAACTTCAAGCAATAGATCCAAAGTAAGCAAGCACCCAATACGTGTATTGCCACGAGTCCCCACGGCAGCCCGGTAAAGAATTGGGTATACCCAACAATTCCTTGGGCCAAGCATATCCCAAATACATACCAACCATGCCTGATAACAACCTTGGGTGCGTAGGTTGCATGAAGAGCAATCAACAGTCCGGAAGTTAGTCCAACGAACAGCAAAACTAAGTCGGCATGCGCCGTAGCTATGCCACGATATTCAAATCCAAGTCTGACGATGTCATTTGTGTCACCTGCGTGAGGCCCCGAGCCAGTCACAAGAGTTCCTAAAATAATGACAAGCAATGCAAGCAGTAAATGGATCTCCATTCCAATTTTGATTGGTTTAGCGACCTGGGCGCTTACTGGTTTGTCATTTATCTCTTGCGCCTTTACCAACAGTGTTGTTGCCAAAGTAATCAAGCCGATGGAAACGATGAAGTGTGCGGCCACGATCAGTGGATTCAATCCCGTAAGAACCGTGATTCCGCCCAATACTGCTTGAAAGAAGATGCCGCCAAAAATTCCAAGCGCCAAAACCGTCAGCGATCTTCGCTTGCTGAATCCAGCTGATTTACGTTCGCGATTGTGTCTAAAGACTGCATACAAGGATGCGATAGCGACGATGAGTAGAACGAAAGTCAGGAGACGGTTACCAAATTCGATGTACTTGTGAAAGGCCTCAGTTTGTTCTGAGGTTGGCGCAATCGATCCGGCAACACACTCTGGCCACGTAGGACAACCCAATCCTGAGGCAGTTAACCGAACCGTGGCGCCCGTTAGGACTATCCCGGTCTGGGCTACAACATTGGCAATTAGAGTCCGATGTTGCCAGTTACGCAGTTTTGGGGGAGTCACGCTTACAGCCTAAAGGCCTTATCCAATGGGTGCCTATTGGGCGCTTGGCCGGTAATTACCTCTAAGGTGCAAAAGATCGCGATATACGCAACAATGAAGTTGTGAAATTCGAGGGTTCTGCCGCAGCCACAGTTGCCCGCACCCTTTTGCAAGCCGGACCCTCCACTGCAACTGACATTGCAACAACCTTGGGCCTTACCGGGGCTGCCGTGAGAAAACAGTTAGATCTACTTCTCGAAACGGGTTTAGTTGAATCCAGTGAGCGCGCGCCTTATGGGCCAGCTGCGCTGGATTCTAAACGAGGTAGAGGACGACCTTCACGAGTCTTCATGCTGACTGGTGCCGGTCGCGCCAGATTCGGCGAACATCAAGAGAGTTTAGGTTTGAGCGCGGTTAAGTATTTGAACAGCACGGTGGGTTCCGGAGCTGTTACTGAGTTTGCAAGCTCGATAGCGAAAGATTTTGTATCTCGTCATAACGAAATTTCCAAACTTGCCACTATCGAAGAACGCGCAGTTGCACTAATTGATGCGCTTAATCAGGATGGCTTTGCAGCAACAGAAACTCCTGGACTTTATGGTTCAACGCAGATTTGCCAGCACAACTGTCCCATGGGAGACGTAGCTATCGAATTTCCAGCACTATGTGAAGAAGAAACAAAAGCGTTCTCTGAATTAACCGGAGTTCACGTGACACGCCTAGCAACGATTGCCAAGGGTCACGCAGTTTGCACGACATTAGTTCCACACACTCGAAGGGAAAACGCATGACAACCCAACAGGAACATCTAGACGCACTTGGAAACTATGAGTTCGGTTGGCACGACGCTGACCAAGCGGGTACCAACGCGCGTCGCGGAATCAACGAGGAAGTTGTTCGCAACATCTCGGGCCTAAAGAGTGAGCCACAGTGGATGCTAGATCTGCGCCTAAAGGGCCTCAACTTGTTTGGTAAAAAACCAATGCCTAACTGGGGTAGCGACTTGTCAGGAATCGACTTCGACAACATTAAGTACTTTGTTCGCTCGACTGAGAAGCAAGCTAATAGCTGGGAAGATCTGCCAGACGACATCAAAAACACTTACGATCGTCTTGGAATCCCAGAAGCTGAAAAGCAACGCTTAGTAGCCGGTGTGGCAGCGCAGTATGAATCCGAAGTTGTCTACCACAAGATTCGGGAAGACCTTGAAGAGCTCGGTGTAATTTTTGTTGACACCGATACCGGTCTTCGTGAACACGAAGAACTTTTCCGAGAGTACTTCGGAACTGTAATCCCGGTTGGTGATAACAAGTTTGCAGCTTTGAACACGTCAGTATGGTCCGGCGGTTCATTCATCTATGTGCCAAAGGGTGTGCACGTGGACATTCCACTTCAGGCCTACTTCCGCATCAATACCGAGAACATGGGTCAGTTCGAAAGAACTCTGATCATCGTTGATGAAGGTGCATACGTTCACTACGTCGAAGGTTGCACAGCGCCAATTTACTCAAGTGATTCGTTGCACTCAGCAGTTGTTGAGATCATCGTAAAGAAGGGTGCACGCTGCCGTTACACGACCATTCAGAACTGGTCTAACAACGTGTACAACTTAGTAACCAAGCGTGCCGTTGCACATGAAGGTGCAACTATGGAGTGGGTAGATGGCAACATCGGTTCAAAGGTAACTATGAAGTACCCGGCTATTTGGCTTCAAGGTCCACATGCAAAGGGTGAAACTCTATCCATTGCATTCGCAGGTGAAGGTCAGCACCAGGATGCTGGTGCAAAAATGGTTCATGCAGCTCCGTTTACCTCCTCTTCGATCATTAGTAAGTCGGTAGCGCGTGGCGGTGGACGTACTTCTTACCGTGGCTTAGTTCAGGTTCTTGAAGGTTGTCACGGCAGTAAGAGCACCGTTAAGTGTGACGCCCTATTAGTTGACGACATTTCCCGTTCAGACACCTACCCATATGTAGATGTGCGCGATGATGACGTGTCCCTCGGCCATGAGGCGTCAGTTTCAAAGGTGTCTGAAGATCAACTGTTCTACTTAATGTCGCGTGGCATGGAGGAGGACGAAGCGATGGCAATGATTGTTCGTGGTTTCGTAGAGCCAATCGCACGAGAACTTCCAATGGAGTACGCACTTGAACTTAACCGACTAATCGAACTTCAAATGGAAGGCGCAGTCGGTTAATTATGGCTGAAGTCAAAGAACACGAAGTAGCTATTGTTCCGCCCAAGGACCACACTCCGGTAATTCGGTCCTTAAGTCCGACGGATTTTCCAACGCCAACAAGCCGTGATGAAGAGTTTCGGTTTACCCCGATGTCTAGGCTTCGAGACCTACACAAGGGTGATGTGAAGCCGACTGGCAGCATGGCAATTGCGGTAAACAAGGTTACGGGCGCTTCCTTCGAAATCGCTGCCACCAAATCAGGTGAAAGAATTGGTTTCACAGACAAGATTGCTGCCGGGGCCTGGTCTCAAATCGATGCGGTTTCGTCGTTAACGATCGAAGCTAATCAGAATTTGACCGAAACTGTCGTGGTTTCAATCGTGGGATCTGATTCAGTAGCCTTCGGACAACTCGACATCAACGTAGAGAAGTTTGCCAGTGCGGTAGTGATCGTTGATCACATCGGATCCGCAACTTATGCCGGAAACATCGACATCAACGTTGCTGATGGTGGCTCAGTTACTGTGGTTTCGCTGCAGGATTGGGATGACAGCGCGGTTCATCTTGCTCAGCACAGAATCACGCTAGGCCGCGACGCCTCAGCTAAGCATGTATCCGTAACACTTGGTGGCGAGGTAGTTCGAATCCTTCCCAGCGTTCATTACGCCGCACCAGGCGGACAGGCCGAATTGATCGGACTTTATTTTGCTGGCGCTGGACAGCATGCAGAGCATCGTCTATTTGTTGATCATAGTGAGGCTAACTGTCGAAGTAATGTTGTCTATAAGGGCGCGCTAGATGGTGAAGATGCACACACTGTTTGGGTGGGTGACGTGCTGATCCGTGCTAATGCAGTTGGTACTGACACTTATGAAATCAATCGCAACCTAGTACTTAGCGGTGGAGGGCGAGCAGACTCAGTCCCAAACCTTGAGATTGAAACCGGCGAGATCGTTGGTGCTGGCCATGCAAGCACAACTGGTCGCTTTGATGATGAGCAATTGTTCTACTTGCAGTCACGCGGCATTAACGAAGATGAAGCTCGCAAATTGGTGCTACGTGGATTCTTCGAAGACTTGCTGGGGCAGATTGGTGTGCCAGAGATCAATGACCGCGTCAGAGACAGCATCGAGGCCCGTCTAGGTGGTCGTATCTAATGACGACAATGTTCGAAACTGTAAGAAAGTCCGCACTTGAGGAATCTAAGCCGCTGCGCGTAGTTGTGGACGGCGAAGATGTTCTGCTTGCCAAAATTGCAGACGAAATATTTGCGGTTAGCGACATTTGCACTCACTCCGAGGTGTCACTAAGTGAAGGCGATATAGAGGGCTGTGCAATCGAATGCTGGCTACACGGCTCCTCATTCGACTTAAGAACCGGGACACCTTCCGGGCCACCAGCTACATCACCACTTAAGACTTTTGCAATAAAGCTAGAAGAAAACCAATCTGATCCAATGATTTTTGTTTCATTATCCGAAAGTGCGAGGAGTTAGTCATGTCAGTTCTTGAAATAAAAGGTTTAACGGTTGAGGTAACAACCGAAGACGGTCCGAAGGAAATCCTGCGTGGCGTTGACCTAACAGTCAAAGCAGGAGAAATTCACGCACTCATGGGCCCGAACGGTTCTGGCAAGTCGACACTTGCATATGCCATTGCAGGACACCCTAAGTACACAATCACTGGTGGACAGGTGACTCTGGATGGTCAAGACGTTCTTGAGATGAGCGTTGATGAGCGGGCTCGCGCCGGGCTATTTCTCGCGATGCAATATCCAGTAGAAGTACCTGGTGTATCAATCTCGAACTTCTTGCGTACTTCCATAACTGCAATCCGCGGCGAGGCTCCCAACCTTCGCCACTGGATTAAGGAACTAAAGGAGTCAATGGCTGGATTGCAGATTGATCCTCAGTTTGCCGAACGTAATGTCAACGAAGGTTTCTCTGGTGGAGAGCGTAAGCGCACTGAAATCCTTCAAATGGAACTCATTAACCCAAAGATTGCGGTACTAGACGAAACGGACTCTGGCCTTGACGTTGACGCACTTCGTGTTGTTTCTGAAGGAATCAACCGAGTGTGTGCAAAGGGTGAAACCGGAGTTTTGTTAATCACTCACTTCACTCGAATCTTGAAATATGTAAAGCCTGATTTCGTACACGTCTTTTACGACGGTCGGATTGTTCGCGAAGGCGGACCAGAACTTGCAGACGACATTGAAGCTAACGGCTACGCCCAATTTGTAACTGCATAACTTATGGCCACATTAGACGTTGCTGCGATCAAAGCGGACTTTCCGATTTTTAAACGGACAGTTCGCAATGATCACCGCTTGGTGTACCTGGATAGCGGAGCTACTTCCCAGAAGCCGTTCCAGGTACTTGATGCAGAGCGCAATTTCTATGAAAACCACAACGCTGCTGTGCATCGAGGCGCGCATCTACTGGCTGAAGAGGCAACAGATGCGTTTGAACACGCCCGATCAAACATCGCAAGCTTCATTGGTGCAAATGCTGATGACCTCGTATTCACTAAGAATGCGACTGAGGCAATCAATCTCATCGCTTATTCGTTTTTAAATGCGACGTTAAAGTCGTTGCGCGGAGCCGATCTTCCACCAGGCTCAGAACGATTCGTTCTGGCTGAAGGAGATGAAATTTTGGTTTCCGAAATGGAGCATCACGCAAACCTCGTTCCTTGGCAAGAACTTTGCGAGAAGACAGGTGCCGTACTTCGCTGGATTGGGCTAACCGAAGAGGGTCGGTTAGATCTAAGTGACACTAGCTTCTTTTCTGAACGCACCAAATTGGTAGCAGTCACACATCAATCAAATCTACTGGGCACCGTTAATGACGTAACTGCGATTGTAAAACTTGCCGAATCCGTTGGAGCCTTAGTTTTCCTTGATGCTTGCCAGAGCGTGCCGCACATGCCTGTGGATGTCGTCGCACTAGGTGTTGATTTCATCGCTTGGAGTGGACACAAGATGCTTGGGCCGCTCGGGATTGGATGCCTGTGGGGTAAATCTGAAGTACTTTCCGCAATGCCACCGTTCATCTCGGGTGGATCAATGATTGAATCCGTATCGATGGAACGAACAACTTTCGCATTGCCTCCTAAGCGGTTTGAAGCCGGAGTCCCAATGGCGGCGCAAGCCGTTGGTATGTCGGCTGCTGTGGATTACTTGAATGATTTGGGTATGGCTTCGGTAGCCCAGCACGAACACATGCTTACTGAGGCTGCGCTTGCAGGGTTAGCTGGCATTCCAGGCATACGAATCATCGGCCCAGAAAACAGCATTGATCGTGGGTCGGCTGTTTCCTTTGTTCTAGAAGGCCTACATCCGCATGATGTTGGTCAGGTGTTGGACGAAAGTGGAATTGCAGTTCGAGTTGGTCAGCACTGCGCCAAACCGGCTTGTCTCAGATATGGGGTTCAGGCAACCACTCGTGCAACTTTCTATATTTATAACGACCTCGATGATGTCGACGCTTTAGTTGCCGGGATTTACTCAGCAAAGAAATTCTTCGGGGTTTAAAGATGAAACTTGAAAACATGTATCAAGAGATTATTCTCGACCATTACAAACACCCACATGGAAAAGGTTTAGCCGATAACTTTGATGCTGAAGTGCACCATGTCAATCCAACATGTGGCGATGAGATCACTGTGCGGGTAACTCGTAGCGAAGATGGAAAATTGAGCGTCTCGTACGACAGCATGGGCTGTTCGATCAGTCAAGCATCTGCCTCAATTATGTACGACCAGATCAACGACCATGATTTTGAATTTGGTGAAGCCGCAGTAGACCACCTGATTGCTATGTTGCAGCGCTCAGTTGATGCTGATGAGGACATTTTGGGAGATGGCATAGCTTTGGCAGGCGTTGCGCAATACCCAGCTCGAGTCAAGTGTGCTTTGCTTGCATGGATGGCTTGGAAAGATGCGGCGATTCAAGCAGGTTTTAGCAACTCAACTAGTGTTAACGACTCTAACGAATCAAACAAGGAGTAGAACTAATGACAGTCTTACAAGAGGATGACGTTTTCGAATTGATGAAAGACGTGGTTGATCCTGAGCTCGGAATCAACGTGGTCGACCTTGGATTGGTTTACGCGGTGACTGTTGATGAAGCGAACATTGCAACGATCGACATGACGCTTACTTCCGCAGCTTGCCCGCTAACAGATGTAATTGAAGACCAAACACGCGCTGCACTTGACGGCCATGTTTCTGACTTTAAGTTGAACTGGGTTTGGATGCCGCCATGGGGTCCAGACAAGATCACTGACGAAGGTCGCGAAATGCTTCGCGCGCTGGGTTTCAACCTGTAATTTTGATAGCATCAAGTTTGCGACTTCTCGCACACATATAGATTGGCCTGTTTTAGTCGTGATTCAAGCAACAGACATTGAATTGCGCGCTGGGGCAGAGTTGCTTCTCTCCGGTGCAACTTTTCGGGTAGATAGTGGCGACCGAGTTGGACTTGTAGGACGCAACGGGGCTGGCAAAACCACGCTAACTAAGGTGCTGGCCGGACAGATTCAACCTGCCAAGGGTGTCATCGCAACTTCCGCTTCAGTTGGGTATTTGCCACAGGATCCTAGAACTGGGGATCTAGATGTCATAGCAATGGATCGAATTTTAAGTGCGAGAGGTTTAGATGAACTTATAAAGCGGATGCGCCAATGCGAAATAGACATGGGTTCCGAAGATGAAAAAGTTCGCGACAAGGCAATGCGGAAATACGCTACTGCCGAGGAGCTATTTCAAACTGCAGGCGGGTATGCAGCAGAGAGTGAAGCAGCATCGTTAGCTGCCAGTGTCGGACTGACGGTCGACATCTTGGCGCAGACTCTCGGAACGCTCTCAGGTGGTCAGCGACGACGGATCGAATTAGCAAGAATTCTGTTCAGTGGATCAGAAACACTGTTACTCGATGAACCTACAAACCACCTAGATGCAGACTCAATTGTTTGGCTGCGAGGTTTCTTGGCAAACCATCAAGGGGGATTAGTTGTAATTAGTCACGACGTTGAACTCCTAGAGGCAACTGTTAATCGTGTGTTCTACTTGGACGCCAATCGACAAACTTTGGATCTCTACAACGTAGGTTGGAAAGAATACTTGAATTCACGCGAAACGGATGAACGACGACGTAAGCGGGAACGTGCAAATACCGAGAAGCAAGCCCAGGCTTTACAAGCACAGGCCGATCGGATGCGGGCAAAGGCATCAAAGGCCAAGGCGGCTCAGAGCATGCTCAAACGTGCTGACAAATTGATGAGTGGGCTAGAGAACGTACGACAGGCTGATCGGGTAGCAAAATTACGATTCCCCACACCGGCGCCTTGTGGCAAAACGCCACTTATGGCCACAGGTTTAAGTCGCGTTTATGGCTCCCAAGAAATTTTCACTGACGTTGATCTGGCGATTGACCGTGGTAGCAAAGTAGTTGTTCTCGGGTTAAACGGTGCAGGTAAAACGACTTTGTTAAGGATTCTTGCAGGTGTAGACACCCCAGATACTGGTGAAATTCAACCAGGACATGGTTTAAAAGTTGGTTACTACGCACAGGAACACGAAACCCTTGATCCGCAAAGATCGGTGCTAGAGAACATGTTGACGGCATCAGGCGACATGAATGATGCGCAAGTTAGAAGTGTGCTGGGATCATTCCTTTTTTCAGGCGATGCAGTTTCAAAACCGGCTGGGGTTCTATCAGGTGGTGAAAAGACTCGACTCAGTCTTGCCATGCTGGTGGTTTCGTCGGCCAATGTTCTGCTCTTAGATGAACCAACCAACAACCTAGATCCAGCAAGCCGTGCGGAAATTCTCGATGCGCTCCATGAATATGAAGGGTCAGTTGTGTTGGTGACCCATGATGAGGGCGCAGTTACGGCACTGACACCGGAACGCGTGTTGCTTTTGCCTGATGGTGTGGAAGACCTCTGGAACGAAGATTATTTAGACTTAATCTCATTGGCGTAATCGATTGCTGAGTTAAGCAATTTCGAAACTTTACAAGAGATAAACTCAGAGTGATAAAAGAGACTAGGCGATTACATGAGTTTGCATGGCGGTAACCCTTGGGCTGCGTACCAAGGATTTACTACTGATAAGTCGGTAAAGAAGTCTATTTTGGCTGATGGAACCATTAAGCGGGTTCTCACTTATGCCACGGAATTTCGTAGCTACATAGGGGCATACCTCGCGATCCTTATTGTTGATTCACTTTTGGTTGTAGCCCAACCACTGTTGTTTAAACGGATAGTAGATGTTGCAATACCAGCTAAAGATTCACGCATGGTCACGCTGATGGCTCTAGCGATAGCAGCGACCGCACTTATGGGTGCCGCCCTTGGATTACTCAGCCGGCGAATGCAGTCGACGATTGGTGAAGGACTGATCTTCAACATGCGAACTCAAGTTTTTGATCATGTCCAGGAGCAGTCGATTGCATTTTTCACGAGGGCCCAAACTGGAGCACTGATTTCTCGCCTAAACAGCGATGTAATGGGAGCCCAGCGTGCATTTACATCAACACTTGGCGGTGTAGTTGGCAACGTGATTAGTTTGGTAATTGTTGCAGCTACCATGTTTGTTTTGTCGTGGCAGATAACTGTCGCCTCACTGCTGCTACTACCCTTATTTATGATCCCTGCGCGCTGGATGGGAACGCGACTGCAGCAACTTACTAGGCAGCAAGCAGATTTCAACTCTGCAATGAGCACCCAAATGGCGGAGCGATTCAACGTTTCAGGTGCGTTGTTAATGAAAATTTTTGGAACGCCAAAGCGAGAGTCGGAAATGTTTTCCGAAAAGGCTGATGCCGTTCGAAACATGGGTATTCGAATTGCGATGTCCAATAGCGTATTTTTCACGGCCATGGTTCTAGTCGGCTCACTGGCAACCGCCTTGGTATACGGCATGGGAGGTACATCGGTTATCAATGGTTCTTTGACATTGGGAACGCTGCTTGCACTTACTGCATTGCTTGGTCGGTTATATGGCCCAATAACTGCCTTAGCCAACGTACGGGTAGACATCATGACATCTCTGGTTTCATTTGAGCGGGTTTTTGAAGTTTTAGATCTTCAACCCATGGTTAAAGACAAGCCAGATGCAAAGGAACTGCCGCGCGGTGGCGTTAGCGTTGAATTTTCAAATGTTGATTTCAGGTATCCATCGGCAGCAGAAATTTCACTAGCGAGCCTAGAGTCTGTAGCTCAGCCGGAGTCTCGAGCAACTGGTGAACTAACGCTTAAAGGCATCACATTTCAAGCTATGCCAGGTGAATTGATTGCGTTAGTTGGTCCCTCTGGCGCTGGTAAAAGCACTATCAGCGCGCTTGTACCGCGACTATACGATGCCACATCAGGCACTGTGAAACTTTCTGGAATTGACGTTAAGGATGTGACGCAGGAATCACTGCATCGGATCGTGGGAGTAGTGATGCAGGACGCTCACATGTATCACGACACAATCCGAGCAAATTTGCTTTATGCCAACACCGAGGCAACTGAATCGGAGATTTGGAGTGCGTGCGAGAGTGCCCAAATTGCACCAATGATTCGGGCTTTGCCTGATGGCTTGGATACGGTCGTTGGTGATAGGGGACACCGTTTGTCAGGTGGCGAAAAGCAAAGACTTGCCATCGCAAGATTGCTATTAAAAGCTCCAGATGTTGTCGTACTTGATGAGGCTACTGCCCATCTTGATTCGGAAAATGAGTTAGCAGTCCAAGAAGCCCTGGCTGTCGCTCTTAAGGGACGAACTTCGATTGTGGTTGCACATCGACTTTCGACAATTCGCCAAGCGGATCAAATTTTAGTGATTGACGATGGCGAAATTGTGCAAAGTGGTACGCATGAAGAATTGCTTTCAGCTGGAGGCGTATATTCCGACCTGTATCATCGGCAATTTGCCGAGGGTAAAGATTAACGAAGAGCTATCTTCTGCTGCTCCTTGAACTCATTTCGAACCAAGATAGACCAACCGATTACGGTCATAATTTCAAAGAACATCCATTGCAAGGCATATGATCGATGTGCGCCCTCGGTAACTTCAGGTTCAGGCAAGGTGCGAATGTCAGCAGATTTGGATTCGGGTCGACTTGCCGTCATTTCGACATAAGCGTTACTTAACGTCGTTGCACCACTCACTATCTCCAACGGGATAATTCGATCAACTTGTCCAGCAGGCAGATCGCTGGGTGCTGGCTTAGTTCTATCCTGAACTTCACGCAATCTACCTAAAACTTCAATGGTGCCGACAGGCACTGTTGCCACAACGGGGCTATCAACTGCGGAATTCGCAGCCGCAATCCAACCGCGATTAACCATTACTACTGTGCCATCGGATAGTCGTAATGGAGTGACTACCCATAAGCCAAGGTCTGACTCTAAGCTCTTCTTTCTAACTAATACTTGATTGCCAGACAACCAAGAACCAGTCATTTGTACGGTTCGCCACTGGGATCCAGCAGGTACGGTAACTGATTCGGGTGCAGATACTGTCAATTCTGAAAGCGCCACAGGTGGCTTATCAATTTCGGCTTGTATCGTCACGTTATAAGCCTGCCGATCGTGTAACCGATGCCACTGCCAATTAGATAGCGCCTGAAAAGCGGGGAGCATGGCAAGACAAATAAGAGTTACCAATGTCCATTTTGGAGTAAGAAGGAACTTAAAGGCACTCACAACTCTTATTGTGCCTGACTATTTCGTGGGATTATGACCGGCTTCAAGTGCTTCGTTGTTCAACGGTACAAAATCGCCTGAGCCGGCCCAGCCACCACGTTCGCGTCCAGCATTTGCGATCACTACAGCAAAGTAGGGCAGTGCTACTGCACCAACGATCAACACCCAGCGAAGTACACCATCAGCCATGATTCCTCCGACAAAACATGCGGTGCGAAGACCCATGCTGATCAAATAGCGACGCTGCCGGCCACCTTGGTCCTGAGACAGGCCAGTTTCAACGCCAGAGATACTGAATACTTCAGGCTCTTGTTTCATGGCTACCTACTGACACTCTCGGGACTCTTCTAGACTACGGTGATACTAACGATTTGGCATTTCCACAGGAGCTCAAAATGACCACCCGAACCTACGCTTTAACTGAAATTGTTGGAACTTCACCAGTAAGTATCGATGAAGCGATTCGTAATGGCTTAAAGCGCGCTTCAGAAACTACCCGGCACATTGACTGGTTTGAAGTTACCGAAATTCGCGGCAATCTGCGCGATGGAGACCTTACCTTCATACAAGTTGGTATGAAATTAGGTTATAGACTGGAAGATGCCTAAATCGCGTCTGATCTCGTCGAGAGGTTAAACGACTCGATAGCCAACGGAGCTACTTGAGCCCTCGAGAACCAATCTGCCCACTCCCGCGGCAGGCACGGGACGGTATGTCCTGCATCAATGACTCGAGACAACATGTCTATTGGGGATTCATTAAATCTGAAGTTGTTTGTTGCCCCAATAATTTCACCGCCAGAAACTACGTAAACACCATCACGGGTTAGTCCAGTGAGAAGCAAGTTTTGAGGATCTACTTCTCGGATGTACCAAAGGCAAGTAATTAGTAGACCATCACCCATTCGCTGAGCTAGATCCGTGAGTGAACCACTTCCTTGCGCATCAACTAACGAGATGTTATCCGTAAGGGGAGTGAATGGAAGTTTTGCTTCTTGCGCCGCATGTCGACTGCTTCCAAGTGCGGTCAACACGCCATCAGTTATGATGTCGCTTCTACCGATTTCAATCCCAGTATCGAATGCGCTTCCTAATGCTGATGAGCCTAAGTTGACAACGCGAGGAAAAGTTTCAATACCCTTCAAATTTGGATCGGTTGCAAGATTCAATTTTCGCTCGCTAAGTGATTCGCCTACTCGAGTCCCACCCTTTACATTAGAAAACGCACTACGTCCCTCGGCAGCATCTCGCGCGGCTGAACTCCACAACATGTAGATCAACAAATCAGATACCGCGCTAGGCGACAATGTGACCCGGTGACGTCCAGCATCTGTTTCAATCTGTTTTTTTTGAATCTTGAGTTTATTTGTCACATCAGACAGATGAGTACTAATGTTCACATCTGTCAATGACCTCCCACCTTGACCGGACCAGGCGGAGCGCTTCCGGTCGTGACTCTTTGCGCATAATTCAAAGCGACTGGTGCGCTCTGAATACCTCATGCGAGTTCCACTAGATGTACCTACATAAGTTGTATCAAGAGATTGTTCAGCGTAGCCAAAAAATTCTTGATCTCGATCCGCGAAAACCTCAGCCAATCCGGCAGCTACGTGCGAGATCTCTGACACATCTAAAGTTAACGCTGCGTCTGCAAAGTTCTCGTCAGATGGTCCTTTAACCAATTCCATCGCATCTACAGCAGGCCCTGCGGAGACTGCAGAAGCTTTACTTGCAGCTACAAGAGTCTCAACATCGTCTCGGCTGCGGATTTGTCCACTCGACATGCCAGTGGCAACCCCACCCGGAACGGATACAAATGCTGATATGGAGAGGGTTTGATCTATGGAGTCACCATTGGTTGTGAGGGCAGAATTAGCCCAACGCAAGTTGTTGGTTGCGCTATTTCCACCAATTACTACACCACCATCTTTGCCAAGCAACTCCAGTGCAACTTCAACTGCCTCAGGTAATGAAATCTCACTCATTTGGCGCTCTCATCCCGGGTATTGAGGACGTTGATTTTGGTAAATGTTGCAGACGGGCAACCGTGACTTACTGGAGCCACTTGACCAGGTTGCCCTTTACCGCAATTTAGAGCACCGCCCAGTAAATATGTGCTCGGTCCGCCCAACTGTCTCATTGCGGCCCAAAAATCAGGAGTCTTAGATTGATAAGCCACATCTTTGAGTTGCCCAACAATCTCACCGTTCTTGATTTCGTGGAATCTCTGTCCAGTGAACTGAAAATTGAAACGCTGCATGTCTATTGACCAAGACTTATCTCCAACAACGTAGATTCCCGATTCGACGTTAGAAATCAAATCTTCAGTGGTCAAAGCTTCAGTTCCGGGTTGAAGTGAAACGTTAGGCATTCTTTGAATCGGTGAGTGCAGTGCAGAATCGGCAAATGCGCATCCGTTTGATCGTTCCATCGTGATCTTGCTCGCGATCGAGCGATCAGTTTGATATCCGACCAGGATTCCGTCCTTGATTAAATCCCACTTTTGGGCCGCTACACCTTCATCGTCATAACCAACTGTTGAAAGTCCGTGGTCTGAAGTTCGGTCACCAGTGACATTCATGATCGGAGAACCATATTTGAATTTGTTTAATTTATCTATGGTTGCAAACGAGGTACCAGCATAATTGGCCTCATATCCAAGAGCACGATCTAATTCAGTGGCATGGCCGATTGACTCATGAATTGTGAGCCAAAGATTTGTCGGATCTATAACCAAATCCCAGGCACCAGGTTTTACTGATGGTGATTTAACCTTCTCGTCCAAATATTCGGGAAGGCGATCTATTTCTGTTTCCCAATCCCAGCCAGTTCCGGTTAGGTACTCCCAACCGCGTCCGGCCGGCGGCGCGCAGGTGCGCATGTCTTCGAATCCGGAATCACTCACATGTATTGCAGTTAAGGCTGCAGAGATTCGATCACGTTGTTGCGAGATCTCATTGCCAAGCAAATCTGAATAGAAAGTTTGGTCGCGACCCATTCCAATGTTGCTTTCAATGTGACTCACTATGGATGAGCCAGATATCTTGTGATTCCAGTTCTGCAAGAAATCGATGATCTCGGAATCCGTCTTTTCAAAGGCATCTATTTCGATAGGCAGAGTCCAAGACTTCTTTCCGTGAATTGGTTCATCAGCCAGTGCTACTTCGTCGGCTGCAACTTGTGCACTGATTTTGGCCACTTGGATGGCTCTAAAAGCCGTGGATGCGGCGCTTTGAACGGTGAGCTCGGTGGTTGCCGCAAAACCCCAGGCGCCGGAATGAACAACTCGAACACTTAGCGCAACGTTAGATTCTGAACCAATGTTCTCTACATCACCATCCCGCAAAGAAACTCCGCGCATATCGTGTTTTGCGAGGCGAAACTGGGCGACAGTTGCACCATTACTTGCGGCCGCCTCTAGGGCTGCCGACGAAAGCAACTCCGGTGTTGGAGTATTCGGAATATGTATCATTTACGCATACTTTCTAGGTTCCTTAACCCTAGCCATAGATTATGGGCGTAGGCGGTAGCCTTTATACATGTCAAGAGTTGTGTTGGTAACAGGTGGAAATCGCGGAATCGGACTTTCTATCGCTCGAAAATTCGAAGCTTTGGGTGACGTGGTTGTAGTTACAAGTCGTAGTGGGGACCCCATAAGCGGACTCAACGTCGTGCAATGCGACGTAACCAGCACCGAGAGCGTTGACGCTGCCTTCACGAGAATTGAAGAAGAATTCGGGCCAGTTGAAGTAGCCATAGCCAACGCTGGGATAACTAAGGACAAGTTACTGGTACGTATGGCGGACGAAGACATCGATGATGTTCTCAATACCAACCTGTTTGGCGCGATTCGAGTAGCGCGTCGAGCAACCCGGTCGATGACCCAAGCGAGATCTGGTCGAATCATTTTTGTCTCAAGTGTGGTTGCTCTCATGGGATCAGCTGGACAGGTCAACTATGCAGCATCTAAATCTGGTTTAGTTGGCGCTGCTCGCTCACTCGCTCGTGAAATTGGATCTCGCGGAGTCACAATTAATGTAGTTGCTCCTGGATTTATCGACACTGATATGACTGCGGTTATGTCTGAGGATCGCAAAACTCAGATTGTTAGCAACATCCCACTGGGTCGATATGGAACTTCAGCTGAGGTCGCCGATGCGGTCGCTTTCTTGGCATCTCCGGAAGCTACTTACATAACGGGCTCAGTCATTCCCGTTGATGGCGGACTAGGTATGGGACACTAGAACACTATGGGAATCCTTGAAGGCAAGAACTTATTGATTACTGGCGTCCTAACAGATTCCTCAATCGCATTTCACGTTGCCCGACTGGCACAAGAGCAAGGTGCAACTGTCGTCTTAACATCCTTTGGACGAGCAGCGGGTCTGACCAAGAGAATTGCGGGTCGACTACCTAACGAAGCACCTATCGTTCAGCTTGACGTCACTAACAAAGAGGATCTTGCGAACCTAGCAGGAGCAGTTTCCGAACACGTTCCATATTTGGACGGAGTATTGCACTCAATCGCGTTTGCCCCAGAGGCAGCTCTTGGAGGCAACTTTCTTAATACTGAATGGGATGACGTCAAAGTTGCCGTGGAAATCTCGGCTTTCTCGTTAAAGTCACTGGGCATGGCCACGCTTCCACTTATGCAAGAACGCGGTGGACAACTTCTTGGGCTCGACTTTGATGCCACGGTAACTTGGCCGTTCTATGACTGGATGGGCGTTTCCAAAGCAGCACTTGAATCGACTTGTCGTTACTTAGCAAGAGATCTCGGCCCAAAGAACGTACGAGTTAATTTGATTGCAGCTGGTCCGTTGTACACAACAGCAGCTAAGGGAATTCCTGGCTTTGATGAGTTTGGTCCGATGTGGCAACGCCGAGCCCCAATCGGTTGGGATACTTCTGATCCGGTTCCAACGGCTAAAGCTTGCGTCGCGATGTTTTCAGATTGGTTCCCAGCTACAACAGGTGAGATCATTCACGTAGACGGTGGCGTACACAGTCAAGGTGG
>Ga0214923_10003047_pt1 | contig 21429 bp, 15 predicted proteins | sample LL1510_MetaG_FD_177993 | JGI IMG/M metagenome (GOLD analysis project Ga0214923, IMG submission 177993) | Freshwater microbial communities from Lake Lanier, Atlanta, Georgia, United States - LL-1510 | ecosystem: Environmental > Aquatic > Freshwater > Lake | place: USA: Georgia | collected...
GACAGGTGGAACGACAGGTGGAACGACAGGTGGAACGACAGGTGGAACGACAGGTGGAACGACAGGTGGAACGACAGGTGGAACGACAGGTGGAACGACGGGTGGAACGACAGGTGGAACGACAGGTGGCAAAATAGTCACCGGCAATACATTATCTTGGTATTGTCCCGAAACGTTACCTGGAGGTGACGTATTCATGGTAATAATAGCGGTTGCACTAGCTAAGTCGATGCTAATACCTAGCGCATACTTTGTGCTGGATTTCCACACGAGACATGTAAAATGCCCGGTGCCTGATGAAAATCCAGGACGAGCAAAATTATAAGAAGTCACTTCGTTATACCAGGCGTCAATGGATTTTTTCAAAAGTGTCATCGTATCTGTGCCATAGCCCTTGTAATAGGCCAGATTCTCGCCATATTGAGTATTGCCACTATGACTGAAATCGCCACTGGTCAATAAATGATATGACCACTGTTGTGAAAAGGTAGAAATGGTGTCATCCCACGTAAGGGGTGGTGATTGATGTTTTGCGCGATACGCATTGATGTAGTCGCTTATTTCGGTTTTTTGTGCAGGCGTCAAAGAAGGTTCAAAAGGCATAATTGTATAATAGATGTGCATATATTTTCGCTAAACAAATGAACATTCGCTGCATATTCTGGTCACAATTGTATTATACAAAAATACAATTGTATTCGTCTGGCTACCATTTACTCTTTTTCACGGTAATGGATTGACCCGTTTTCTTTTTCGATTTGCTAGGGTCAAAGGCTTCGTCTTCGTCGTCCGAACCCAGCGATTTTGAAATATCCCAGAATTCTTTCGAACCCAGTTTGAAATCGGGTCGGGATTCGGCCTTGTACCAGAACACCTGGTCCTGTAGTTTGTTCGATTTCGCATTGTTGTTGATGACCATGCATTCGTAATTCTCCGTGGTCTGGTCCATCACGGCACAAAACGATTCCAGGGTGGGAAACATGGACGCGTAGTTTTCCCATATACGTTTGCGATTTCCCAGCGTAGGTTCTCGCAATATAAAAACATAATCGATGTTGGTACGGAGATTCGGTGGAATACCGAGTGGATATTGCATAGTAATCACGAGCATCAGCTTCCAGTGACGACCGTTCATAAAAAGCAACCGCATCATTTTATCACGCGTCCATGACTGGTCATACAAACAATCATCTAATATAACAAATGCGCGGGGGTCGATGGTGGTCCGGCGATACGTATCCATCTCTTTTTGCACCTGTTTCAACACGGCACGCTGTCGTTTCAACACGTTCTCAATAATCACCGTATTATACTCTTCGTGAATGAACAATTTAGGAACCAGCGCCCCGTAAAAACCGTTGCCCGCTTCTGTTCCCGAAATGACTGTGCCGATGGGTATGTCCTGGTGGTGATATAGCAAATCTCGCACCAAATACGACTTACCAGTATCACGGCGTCCAATCATCACAATGACCGGTCCCTTGTTTTCATCAGGCTTGAAGGTAATCGATTTCATATCAAATTTGCGAAGTTCTAATGACATGTTCTCCTAAATTTAGACTATGTACATATATTTTTAGCCACAATGTTACGTATTGCAACAAAATATACAACAACTATATAGATGAATAAATATTTGATTGGATTGTTATTGACGATTCTGGTTGTTGTATTATTGTTGAATATGCCTGTATCCGGTGCTGTGCAAGAAGGTATAACCACACCCACTTTAGCACTGATGATTAGTATTGTGAAATCGGACAAATCCAATAGTGAGAAAGTCGATGCCATCAACAAATTAGGAATTACAGAGTCAAAATATACAAAAGTTCTCACTAGCTCAAAAAGTAACAAAAAAAAGATTGAAGACCTGAAAGCAGTGCTCAAAAAAGATAAGGTAAAGATTTAGCAGATTAGTTCAAACATCACTGTTTTTATGTTTATGAATAAATATACAAACAATGGAAAGAGATTTAGGAAAAATCAAAATCGATTATCAAGAGCGAGACTTACTTGATATATCGGATTTCAATCGTCAATATACCTATACCATGTTAGATAACCATCATGACTATAAACCGTATGATATGAATGGGCTACAAAGCTACAATCCGATTTATGCTAAATTGTTTGACATCCGTCAGTCTGGAACCAATATTGTATTGCAACATAAATATCATATTCACACTCTCCATTCAGTCGTCCATGTGAAAACCGGTGAAATCGTTGAAGCCCCCATCTTTGTCAAATTTTCCCCGTTATTAGACCCTATCAAATACATGATTGGCAAATACCCACTACAAGACGATAAAATACGTCGCCTACCAAATCCTTCGGATACATCTACCTTTCCGAAACTAGCCGACGAGAACAATGCGTCATACATTGACGGGTTTTTCAGTTTTTTAAGTAGTCAATTGTTAGAACATCACGGGTTTTTACATGGCATTGATTACTATGGTTCTTATTTAGGCGTGCAAGACAAATTCAAGATGAATGTGAGCGATGACATTGAATATTTATACACATCCGACTACTTCAATCGTAATGTAGGCAAACATTTTTTTATTTCCGATGATGTGCGACAAAATATATCCGAAGGATTCGGTTCGCGTGCCAATAAAAACAAACTTGTCATTCGGTCCGAGGATGTAGAGATAGTAGATTTAGGCGCCGAAGAAATTGTCGATATCGACGAAACTTGTCCTGCCGAATCGTCTTGCGAAGACAACGAAGTCATCTATGAAAAATCATCCAATAGTACGCAATCATCCACCGATTCTTCCAACAATAGTGATGTCATTTACAGTAGTTCCGATTCGGCTTCCGATTCCGAAAGCGACGAATCGGATACCGACGAATCGGCTTCCGAATCCGATGAATCGTCCATCCCATCGTCGGAATGCGACAATGTTTTCGCCTTTCTCCCTACATTCCCCGTGCAAATGATCTGTTTAGAAAAATGCGCGGGAACATTTGATGACTTGTTAGACAAGGGTGTCATAGATGAATGTGAAGGGGCTAGCGCCCTCTTCCAAATTGTCATGACGCTCCTCGTGTATCAACGTGCGTTTTCATTTACCCACAATGACTTGCATACGAACAATATCATGTATGTCAATACCGACATTGAATATTTGCATTACATGTGGGAGAACCGCGTCTATCGCGTCCCTACCTACGGCAAAATCTACAAAATCATCGATTTCGGTCGCAGTATTTATCGTTATGGGGGGAAAACGTTTTGCAGCGACAGTTTCGCAACGGGGGGCGACGCGGCAACGCAATACAATTGCGAACCCTATATGAATGAGAACCGACCGCGTCTCGACCCGAACCCCGCATTCGATTTGTGCCGCCTCGGCTGCTCCATGTATGATTTCTTGATTGAAGACGAGCGCGAATCGGACATGGACGATTACCAGAAAACGGTGGCGCGCTGGTGCAAAGACGACGACGGACGCAATGTATTATACAAACGCAACGGCGAAGAGCGTTATCCGAATTTCAAATTGTATAAAATGATTGCGCGCATCGTGCATCATCACACCCCGCAAGAACAGTTGAAATTCCCATTGTTTTCACAATTTTTGATGACAGAAGCGCAACGTAGCCGTTTCGTGGATGGAGAACCTGGAATGATGAATCTGGATGCCATTCCTAGCTACGTATAGAGGGTGTGTTTTTGTGTTATAGAATCATATCTATAACACAAACCATACAAAATTATTTGCGACGATATTGTCCCTCTAAGAGTGCGTCGAAATCGTAGCCCTCTTGAATACAATGACTCCATGTAAAGGTGTCATAGATATATTTCATGGAGTATTCGGGGTTTTGTGGATTCGTGCCGTCATGCACGTCTTTATTGGTGGGGCCCACATAGGTATATCGGTCATTGTTCGGCGCATCGAGCATCTGGTCGTCTTCGTAATGGCCGTAACAACACGTATCCCAGTTGCCGAACGCGTCTTCGTCTTCTTCGTAGCAGACGGCCTTGTTGCAGACGTATTCATTGACGGGGTCGGTGGGCCAGGTGCTTGAGGTGCTAAATCCGCCTGCCATCAATTTCGCCTGGAAGACGCGTTCGAGGGTGGGATGGATGGGCCAGAAAGAGGGGTCGGCGGGCGAGGCGGATTCTAAATGGTCGCCGGCGTAGATTTTGCTGCCGTCGCCGCCGCAGATAAAGGCGGTCCAGGCGTCCCATCCTTCGTCGGGCATTTCGCCATAGGGAGGGATGGCTTCCATGCCCGAATTCATGATACTGTGCTGGAGCATTTCGAGGAGGGTGGATGTGCGGTCTTCGTTGCAGACATAGACGCACTCATCGTCGCTGTCGGCAGTGCTCGCAGTACATTTGTCCTGGGGTAGCAAAATATCGGAACGATAGAATTCTTTCATGTAGAAAATCCAGTTTTGACAAATATTCAGCTGGCCCTCGACACCATTAATGTATCCGGCCTCTCTCATGCCATTGAGGATATCACAACCGAAAGATCCACCTATAACACCGTGTGTCGAGGCATGTGCCGCATAGGGGATTTCCTGTAAAAAATCGGCTAAATCCGTGTATCCTAAGAGGTCGTAATGGGATTTGCATGTGGGGAACGTCTTGTCGGTGGCCGTGTATCGTGTAATATAGGTGGATGGATTGATGTTCCAGGGGGCGCGCATGTATCCGTAGCCATACAACAGGTCGTCGAATTTCGTATTGGCGGCGATTTTGAAATTCGCCCATTTGCCGTCGGGGATTTTTCCGTCATCTAGATCGTTCGATTCATAGAGCCATCCCCAGCTCATATTGTTGGGGAGCGGTAGCGACCCAAAGGTGTTTTCGGTGAAGAGGGGGGATTCATAGACCTGGATGCCGTCCGCCGTCTCAATGGTGTAATCCCAGTAAGGTAAGGTGACGGAGGGGTCGACGGCTTGCATGGCTACTTCGAAAATATTCGTCATTTTCACGTGTTGCGCTAAAAATCCATTGCCTTCGTGAATGTGGTCTGAATGTATCCACGCCGCATTGAAATAGTGGAAATCGAGCAAATACGAGTAGCTGTGGAAATTTTCGCCATAAGTGTGTCGTCCCGACTCTTCGTCGAGTTCCCAGAGTTTCCACATGGCTTCGATAGTGGCATCGCGGTCAGCCGTGGTCAGCGTGCGGAATTCGCGACGGACATACATACACAAAAGAGTACCTGTGCTTTGTTGCGCGTTTTGTGTTATAGTGATTGTATATTGGTCTTCGTGCGGCGTACAGGCGAGGGTGAAGGGGGTGGTTGCTGCGTCGCCGGAGACGCAGTTGGGTTCGCTAGTCGTTTGACATATGGTATAGGTGGACGATGTTGATGGGTCGTCATTGATGAGATGGACCCACATGGTGGCGTGGGGTTCCACGATACCCGCGTGGGTCGTCAAAAAATTGTATTGGTAAAGGTCGGATGTGTCGGGGAGGAAAAAGTCGAGGGGCTGATATCCTTCGCGTTTTGTGGTGAAGGCGATGTTGTGTTGCTGCTGCTGCGCAAATAGGTTCGAATAGATGGACGAGGTTTTGACGGAGGATAGACTTAATACCGTAACCGTTGTCGCCACCATCAAAGATAGCATGATGGTGAATAGGGTGGAATACGAGGGTGATTTAGTTGGAGGTGGGTCGATTTCTTGATATTCTTGTTTTACATAGTCTTTGATGTCAAACAATGGCATAGTACGTTAGTATATTATGAGATTTTGTGTTTATGTCGATTCCGAAAAATGACATAGAATGTTCGTCCGTATACTAAGTATACGGGTAAGCCAGATGTCATCGCGCAAAATTGATTCGGGTGCGGTCGCCCAACCACCCTCCATAAAAACCATGACCGCAAAACATGAGCTGGGACAATATTTCACCACGAGTGTCGAACTCAAACAAAAAGTATTTGAATTTATATTGAATCGTCCCGCCGTTATTTTAGAGCCATCCATCGGACAGGGCGATTTGATTGAATTTATCAGTACCCGAAACCCCTCGATTCGATTTGACATGTATGAAATCGACACTAGTATTCCATTATTAGATGCCATCATACGCGAACAAGTGGTCTATGGGGATTTCATGACACAATCCATCCATCAATCCTATCACACGATTGTCGGAAATCCTCCTTATGTGAGAACCACCCGGGGGAATTTATACATTGATTTTATCGAAAAATGTTACCGTTTGTTGTGTGAAAACGGCGAATTGATATTCATTGTGCCCTCGGATTTTCTGAAATTAACAAGCGCGGCGCCATTGTTAGATGAAATGATGGTACATGGTTCATTCACCCATATCTATCATCCACATAACGAAAATCTCTTTGAACATGCCTCGATTGACGTGATTGTTTTCCGCTATTGCAAAAATGCCCAGCTCGAAAAAAAAACACAGTACAATGGAAAAATCATGTATGCAAACAATACTCGCGGATTCGTGACCTTTCGCGAAGAGATGGCTAGTGGCGGATCTACTTTTGGGGAATATTTCGATGTATATGTGGGACTCGTGAGTGGCAAAGACGAAGTGTATAAAAACGCGGAACTCGGCAATCTCTCCGTCTTGACGGGGGAAAATAAAAAAGAGAAATTCATCCATGTTGAAAAATATCCGTGTGAAAATGAACGCGTGAATGCATATTTACTTGCACATAAACCCGTATTATTGGAACGACGTATTAAAAAATTCACTGAAAAAAACTGGTTTGAATGGGGCGCTCCCCGAAATATAAGTGCGATGACAAAACACCTCGGCGAAGATTGTATTTATGTCTATAATTTGACACGCAAATCGCAAATTGCCTTTGCGGGAAAAGTGGATTATTTCGGTGGCAGTTTAATCATGCTTCGACCTAAAAAAACGTGTAATATAGAGGCCATTGTGAATTATCTCAATAGCCACGCTTTTACACAGAATTTTATGTTTTCGGGGCGATTTAAAATCGGACATCGACAAATCGTCAATTCGTACTTGCCTCTAGTTTTATCGTGCGAATGTTTTGCATAAAGGTTTCGCTCCAGCTAGGACGCGGTTTTTGCAAACATTCTAGGAAAAGTCGGACTTTTTCTTGTATAGGGGCATAATGGAAGTTTTTGTTTTTATCCCAGCGCACCTGGAAGGGCAAATTGTTGATGTTTGGTGTAATAGATACTAATCCTTTTACACTGTTGACGATAATGTCGTCAGGACAAGTTTTATTGAGCACCACAAAATAATAATCTTTTTTTGCGGTGCGATTGAATTGTTTATGGACGAGTTTTTCGAACAATAGGGCGCTCATTTTTCCGTTGGAATAATGGGTTTCTATGTCGAGTTTCAGTTTTTCGTCGGTATAGACATAGACACACATGGCTAGATTCCCGGTATTGTCCGAGGTGCGCGTGGTTGTCGTTTTGATATTGATGGGAATCCATCCATAGGCGTAATCATAGGCTAAGATATCATACCACATTCGGATATTTGGTTTTTGAATTCGCTGTGGAAATCGTTGTTCTAGGAGTGGTATGACGGCGTCTTCGTCGTCGCAACTGTTGATGCGGCCGTCGCTGTTTTTTGTGGAAAAGGTGATGTTGTTTTTTTGTAAATATTGTTGTATGGCATACATGATGTTGGGCAATCGTTTCAGACGGCACATATGACCTCGGACTGTTTTTTGGATGGCGATAGCGGATGTTGTTGTATTCATGGTTAGTTTGGTTGTATTTTTGAATATGGAAAATAAACCTTTCAATTTTGCAGTAATAAGTCTTTGATTTCGGCAGTGGTTTGTTTCAGTTGATCCATATCACGTTTCAGGCACTCCATATCTTGCTGCATGGTAATCAAGGATTGCTTGAACTCTTTATAATAATTATGAAATTGATTTTTCTCGATTTCGAGGAGGGTTTCGTTCTCATACATGTTCTTGAAGTATTCGAAATGTAATCTGAGGTCGTATCCGCGCGCTGCACATGCGGTTTGTATTACACCGATATTTACGAGTTCGGTAGCTACTTCGCGTGGGGTTCGCCGATAAAGTTTAGCGATTTGTATGATATTGAATTTCAGGTCTTCGTATAGTTTTTTGAGGTCGCGCTGTTCTTCTGCCGGCCATATAGTGTCATCCATGTTTGTGATATGGTATAGGCATGTATTTATGTCAGTATTTAGGAAAAACATACATTGGTCTTTGAGAACTTTTCAGGTCCTGGACCGTGGTTATTTAGGAAAAACACATTGGACCTCTTTTGAAAGTTTTGGGGTTATTTAGGAAAAACAACAGTTGGTCCTTGAAAAGTTTTTGGGTTCTTGTTTGGGGGTTATTTAGGAAAATACACATATCCCTCTTCCTATTTTTCCCATTTGTTTTTGGGGTATATTTTCGTTTTGGTAGTTTGGAACAATTCATTAATGAATTGTTCCTTTTTCGGAACAAAACATTAATGAATTGGACCAGATACTAATGAATCGTTCCTCGGGGATAAACATAGTATATTTATACATTATGACATCAAAATATAAATATTTTTGCGAAACATGCGCATATAATACGAATGTTTCACAAAACTACGCGAATCATATAAATTCGGCGAGACATCAAAAATGTACAACACTCAATGAAAAAATATGCTGCGAATGGTGTAATAAACCCTATTATACAAATCGCGGACTGCAGAAGCATAAAACAAAATGTAAAAACCCGAATGAAAATATTACTACCGAACAACTGGAAGGAATTGCTAAAAATAATAAATTATTAGAAGAACTTATTATGCAACTGCAAAAAACGAATGATTCTCATAAAACGATTACAACAAATATTGCAGACCAGATCAATACAAATAGTCATAATACAAACAATATCAATATATTTCTGAATGAACAATGCAAAGATGCCATCAATTTCATAGAATTCAAAAATCGACTCGAAGTTATGGAGAAACATTTTGAATTATTGTGTCAAAAAGGATATTTTGCGGGTTATACTGAAATTATGAATCACAATTTGAATAAATATACGATTGAACAACGTCCATTGCATTGTATAAAAGATGATGATGATAAATCAAATGACCATATTCAAATTCGTCACAATAAACAATGGGTATATGAAACTAGAGATTGCTGTGATTTGTTAGACACCATTGTACGTGAAATTGATTTGAAAATTTTGCATAGATTCAATGAACACGAAAGTCAAAATGGGAATATGAAAAATGGCGATATTGTTCAAGACAAATTACGATTTTTTTGGAAAATAAAAAACAAAATCATTAACAAGCTTCTTCAGATGACATCTATTGATAAAGAAACAATAGAAAAATATATAGCAGAACTACATTCCGAATCTATTGCACCGAAGACTTGAAAATATACTTGTAGGTATTTGTCGGGGCAAACCCGTTGAACGCACTGGCCGCGGCAATCGTATAGGCCCCAATTTTCTCCACATAGACGCATTCACCGATCGCCAGTTCGGGCAACATGATATCTTCGTTGATGACGTCGATGGAATCGCATGTGGTGCCGAACAATTTACTCCGCTGCATCTGCTGATCCCGCTCATTGAATGGCAAAATCGTCGGTAAATAATGGTCGTTCGCAATACAATTGAAACTGCCATAGACACTCTCATTCAAATAATACATGTTGATTTTCTCGCCCGTGGCCTCGTCAGTCACCGTCTTTTTCCCGATGACATTGAGAACGAGGGTGTGACTGCCCTGGGCGAAATACCGACCCGGCTCCGCAATGAATTGTATAACACCTCCATCAAATTCTTCGCCGAAAAAGTCGCGGATACCTCGATTCACGCTATGTGCTATAGAATCGAATCGGATTTCCACCGAATCCGATCCCGGGAATCCACCGCCAATATCGATGATGGTCACCTGGATGCCGAGCGATTTCGCCATAGTGGCCGCTTTCCGGCAATCGCTTAAGGCCTCGTAGAAAGATTCGGCGGACGAACATCCGCTGCCTACATGGAAGGAGAATCCACAGACGTCTAGTTTCAGCGTTTTCGCGATGTTGAGGAGTTCCTCTACACCGCCGAGTTTGCAGCCGAATTTCTTGTTGAATCGGCATTTACTCTTGCTGTCATCGACGGCGATACGTAGGAGGATTTTAGTGTAGGGGTGATAGAGTTTGATTTTGTAGAGTTCGTTTTCGTTATCGGCCACGGTGAAATCGACGTCGTTCGATCGCGCGTACCGGATTTGCGACGACATTTTGCACGGATTCGCGAAAATGATGCGGGAGGGGTCTTTGGTGATTTCGATGATGGTGCGCATCTCGTTTTCCGAGGCGCAATCGAAATTGACGCCTAACGAGGCGAGGACTTCGAGAATCACCGGATTCGGATTGCATTTCATGGCGTAATAGGGTTTGACGTCGGGCAAAAGCCGCATCCATTCATTGTAGGAATGTACGATAGCACATAAATCCACAATGTAAAAGGCGCGCTCGCTCTGATTGTTTTCTAGGAAATCATTGATGATGTCGTAGGTATCGCGGTCGGAGCCGTAGAGTTTGACTTCGTATTTTTGCAGGAGGGCATTGTCGAGGGTGCGGTATTCGGAATGAGGGCGCTGTTCGAGCGGATCGGCGTCAACCATGGTGTTATAGATAGTATGGTATGTTTATACCTGTTACCTATTTATGCATTTAGAGCAATTCATATTTTTATTGATATAGTCGTAATATTATATCAATAATATTTGCAATCTAACGTATAAAATTTTCATTATTTAATGGATAAAATACTAAAGCCCATGCTCTTTCAAAATAATGAACTGCTTCGGGCTGAAGTCCTTCTTCAACAAATGAAAGTAAATATTCATAATATTCTTTTGGTTTTCTTAAAATATGTTCCCTTTTTACTGAAAACACATGATTCCAAGAAATATTATTTAAAGATGTTACATCGCCATTTTCTGTACTATGCCATTTATTAAATATTTCATTGAACCATTTTCCAAATGGTCTAATTTTACAGGGGTGAGTTAAATTACTACCTTCGGTTCTATTTATTTCGTTTGAAAAAGGATGATAATCTATAGTAAAATTAGTTAAATCAAAATAATTATGGATTAAAATAGGACAAGATAATATACTTGTATTTCTATTTTCACTTTCAATTACTACGTCACGAGCTCTTCTATATTTATCAACTGAACTAGATATCGAACCTTGAAAAAATGCTGTTATATCTGATAAATTATCATAATTATTTATTATATGATACAAAAATGAATGAACTTCTAAACCGATGTTCGGTAAATTTACAACTTTTATAATATTTGAAGAATGATTGAAATTATCATGATTACCTTTATTATAAATTGTAACAGGATATTTACTAAATGGTTCTTGTGATAACCAATCAAGATTTTCGCTATACCTCGAAACTACTATTTCTATATTATTCATAATATATTTATATAGACCAAATAATTCCTTTATATTGTTTGTTGTTAATTATAAAATAGTATTTTTACTACTTTATAATTTACAATGTCACAATGCATAAATCATAACTATGTTTTATCGTTACTAACATATTTTAAAATACAATCTTTTACCGCATCTTTTGTAGTTTTAACATTGTATTTTTTTAATTTATCAATAGTTAATAAGGAACTTGATTTAGTATCGTCTATTTTGTTTGATATATTATATGCATGTGGTTTAATATTATCATATAAATCCATAATTGTTGTTAATTTAATCGATCCGTCATTTACAAAATTACATATACCAGTTTCGTTATTTTCTATCATATCGATTAAATATGGAATTAATTCATCAAGATATGTTAATGTTATCTCTTTGTCTTCAATTGTATTGTAGTTTAATAATTTTGTAATTAAATTTTTATTTGATTTAACTGAACTTATTGGATAATTAACCCTTAAATATAAGACATTTTCATAATTTTTACATATATTTTCTAAAAATATACGACATTTTCCATAAAAATTATTATCAAAATTTCCTTCGTCTTCTTCAGTGTAAAATTTATCATTTTTAAAAATGACACCTGACCCAATAATTGTACAATGAATGTTTTTTTTCTTACATAAACTAGCCAGTGTAAGTTGATATGTAATATTTGTTTCGATAGTTTCAACCTTATGTGTTTCACACCATGATATATTAGGATTTCCTGTGATACCTGCACTTGAAATTAGATATTTTGGTTTTAATAAATTTAATTCATTTTCAATTTCATTTATATTTTCTAATCTTAAATTTGTAACATAAAAAGTTTTGTTTATTTTTTTAAGTTCATTTACAATAATTGAACCAATAAATCCTTTTCCACCGAAAATATAATAGTCTATATTTTTATACATTGGCGCGTGTAAATCTTTATCTGATATAATTGGATTTTTTATGGGTATTTTAATATTTAATAGTGGGTCTTTGTAGTTGATTGTAACTGATTTACTGTTATCGTAAATATCATCATAATGATATAAAACTATAGTATTATCGCAAAGTGAAATAAACGCGTGACCATAATTTTTATTTATTTTTATTTGGTATAAAGCAGTACTCGGGTCCAATTCATAATATTTTGGTATCAAATAATCTTCATCTCCTTCATTGAAATTTATAATAATATCTAATATCTTTCCTTGAATACAAGTTACAAGTTTTGAAAATTGTTCTAAATGCACCCCCCTGAATACATTTTTATGATTTATACTTATAGTAGTTTCTTTTGTATTTTCAAAATTATTGTTTTTTATAGGAAAAATGATTGTACCGCGATTATCTTGGAACATTTTATATCCTTTGAATATTATACATAGAATTTTCTAAGTTATTTACTTTCATTATTTTTTACAAATTCTTTTATTTTTTCACAAACATAGTCAGCATCTTCAACACTCATTCCATGGTGTGCGCCCAGTAAAAAACCTTCGGCCATTATGCGATCTGAATTTGGGAATTCTTTTAAATAGTTGCGATATACCGGATGTCTTGTGACATTTCCAGCAAAGCAAACTCTTGTTTGTATATTATTCAATTCTAAATATGTTAATAAACCTAGCCTATCTTTATACATAAATGCAATAGCTAGCCAATCTGTATCATATTTATTAATTGGTAAAATGATTTCATTTACATCTTTTAAATTTTCTAAATATCTGTTAAAAATAATTTTTCTTTTATGTCGTATTTCTTCTAATCTTGATATTTGAACCAATCCAAAAGCAGCATTTATTTCAGATGATTTCATGTTGTATCCAATTGCTCCATAAAGAAATTTATAATCATATGGTATTCCGTCAATTGAATACTCAAATCTTGTTTTGACATCTTCCGAATTATCTCCAATTCTACCCCAATCGCGAAACATTGTTGCTCTTTTTAATAATTTTTCTTCGTTAAACATAACCATACCTCCAGAACCACAAGCAGTAATTAAATGACTTGAGTAAAAACTTGTTATAGCTATATCGGTTTCTGGTGTAGAAGTAATGGTATCAGCAGAGTCTTCAAATAAGATTAAATTTGTTCGTCTTCTAATTTCTGTCCAATCTGGTTTTGAACCTATTAAATTAGGTATTAATATAACCTTTGTTTTATCTGTAATTTTTTCACATACTTGGTCAGGCGTTGGAACATATGTTCCAATTTCAACATCACAAAATACAGGTGTTAATCCGCATTGAATTATTGGAGCAATACTTGTGGAAAATGTACAAGCTGGAGTAATTACTTCGTCGCCTGGTTTTAAATCTAATGCATTTAATCCAAGTAATATTGCAGATGACCCACTATTTACAAATAGACCATATTTTTTAGAAAATAATGCACTAACCCTTTTTTCAAATTCAACTGTTTTTGGACCAAATCCCGCTAACCATCCATCATTTAAACATTCAATAACTGCATTTATTTCTAAATCTCCGTAAGCTTCTTTTTTATTTGGGGCATACCATACTTTTTTCATGTTGATATGATATAATATAATATTTTTTTTAACATTTTTAAACACAATATCATTTTCAACTGTTTGATTTTGTAAATAACTTGTATTCCTAAATACTTTAGACAACTATTGTTTTGTAACTGATAATTTGTCTTTTTACACCTTTGAATATTTAGAACGCCCATTTTACGATTTACACGATAATTACGTAGGTATTGTAAGATGGTTGATATAGATGAATACAAAACCAGTAAAACTTGTTCTTCTTGTAATAAAGAAATTGAATTATACCGGAATCGTATTCAGCGAAAAAGAAAGGTGTTTTAGACCCCATAGCAAAAATGTATAATATCCATAGTGTAATCCGTTACAAACACAACGAGTGTAAATGAGAATAGGTATAAATGTATATAAAATATACATACCATACACATCATATAGTATGATAAGCCGAAACAAACTAATAGCGACAGTTGGTGGATGGACGGCTCTCGGATTTTATCGGGGTATACAGCATCATGACTATGCGCACAAAGAGAAAGTGGAGAACCATCGTCAAAAAATGGCTAAATATGAAGCCGACAAATTACGTTATCCCGAGATTTACTGCGATGGCCCGCCCACTAAGCCCACGAAATATGTTCTCAGCAGCGTCGCCTATGGATTCTACGGGTCCTTCTGTTATATCAACCCGGTTTTCACGCCGTTGTATTTTGCGAAAGAATGTTATCGTGTTGAGACACTCATAAGAGGGTTCGACGGCGAAAAACCGAAAAAATATTATCAGACGTTAAAGTTATTCGACTGAGTATGTTATTGTATTTATCAAAAAAACATTTTCCGCAAAAATATTTATTTTCTAATTTTTTTATTTTTTTATTTTCACATGTACATAAAATTGATTCACCCAGTTATCGACATGTAGGAATATATTTCTCAAAAAGCATGACAACGATCAACAAACCATACGTCGGAGCTCCTCACTTTCGCCAATACGCAAAAGGTGTTCGCGGAAGCAACTATACTTTTACTCGTGCCATATTAGATTTAATTGACAATGCCATCTTGATCGCAACGGAACTATCAATTCGACTCATCATGAATGAGGATTCAACTGCCATAGAGCGCATTCTCATTCAAGACGATGTACCACACGGGTTCGAAAATATCCACGAATCCGATTCATCCAGTCCATTGCATATCGGGCATGAACGCGACGGCCAACAACATGACGGCGAGACCTCGCAATATGGCAGAGGCCTCAATGACGCCACCATGTTTTTAGCAGATACATTCGGTATTTATACCCGATCCATTTCCGAAAAACACGGCGACACTCGTGTGCATGTCCGTTTCGATTACGGTACTATGATTGAATGCACCGACGCATCGCAATCCTACGAACCCGCGATCTTTGAATCCATGGACGAATCCGCCTTTGCCGCACTCCACCCTTATGGAGTCGGATCCACTATTTACATCGAAAATATGCGTTCAAATACGGACAATGCCATCGGCACCCCACTCGAGTGCGAAGCCAACATCATCAATGCTATAGCACAAACCTATACCTCTATTCTTGCACAAAACCCTGATAAAAATGTATATGTAAATGGCAAACGCGTCATGATTGACGATGAAATCTCTAAAAAAATTCTAAACAATCCACAATGCATCGAACGCGCAATCACTTACAAACTAATGGTCACTATTCACGATACAACTGGTGCTATAACTGCGATTTCCTACAAACGCGAAGCGAAAAATATCAGTTATGGTCGATTTAATCTACAGGCGGGAGAACTCGAAGGACAAACTGCCGAAACTGCCGATTATAATGCTGCACAAAACAATTTCAACGCATACAAACTGACCTTTATGGGTACATCCACCGTAGATACACCATTAAGCGAGTTACAATTTAAAAATTACGTACGCGTCATTCGCGCTGGTCGTAATCATGACGACCTTCCACCTGAAAAAAATAACCAAGATGGTTACAACAATCACGAATTCAATTGTATTAGTTATGACAGCAAGCAACTCAATCCATTTATCGGCATTACTAGCGACAAACATGTACAAAAACGCAACAATAGTTTATGGAAATGTTTAGACCTCATGCATCGAAAACTCATGAGTGATTTGCACACGAAAAAACTCCGCAAATCGAATTCTTCATCCGACGAATCATCGGTTGCTTCCGCCCGTACTTCTCGCAGAGGAAGACCACCAAAGAATCGCGCACCTATCGCAGAGGAAGTTGCAACGACTACTCCAGAAACAGCTCAAGTAGCCGCACCAAATATCACTGCAGAACCATCCACAGAAGAAAGCGTCGAGATTCCACCACCCGTATCTATGATTCCAACCATAGATGCAGCAACATCCAGTGCCATACCACGCATACATTCCGATATTCGACCTGAAATACAAACCGCACACCATTCTGACCGCGAAAATCGCTACGTCAAAGCACCCGATGCCAGAATGATGATATACAAATTGAATGAACTTAAATTAAACCATCCACGCATCAGTCTTCGAGACGAGTTGCTACATGCTATCGGGTATATTGCGGATCACGGCGATGGCGACGCATTATTGCTTAACATATTGCTCACTATATATAGCAGATATAGTGACGAACAAAATGTCATCGGTGGAGCATTATTGTCGGAAATTTACCAGAAATACATCAATGACGACGATATTGTCGCCGAAGTAAATGCATAAATCTATTACACAAATCTATAAAAAATATATCCTCATCATGTGATATATTTTTTACACAAATCGGGTGCCAGAATGTTTATTTCATATATTTCTCTTTGAATTCTTCCGGCGTCATGATAGGGACCCCTTTTTTCACTGCGTCTTTCGTTTTGTTCGATTCGTCCGTTTTCGATTTGACAATCAGGGCCAGTGTAGTGGCCTTGATGGAATCCGCGAGTTTGCCACCCGCGGCTTCAAGAGCGCTGATAATTTCCTGGTCGCGGACTTTTGTCATGACGACCTCTTTGCCATAGAGCGGATTCGATTGGTCAAATTCCTTGACTGGTTTTGGGGCAACCTTTGCCGTCAATTTGTTTTCGAGACCGCATTCTTTCAAAAAGGCTAAAAAGACGGGAATATTCTCCACAAACAATTGCGCCGATTTTTGTTCGATGCCCGCAACCGTCTTGACTTTGGCGATTTTTTGTGCCGGCGTTTCTTGCACTACTAAAATGTCGGGATGTGCCTCCATAATGGGGGCCAGTTTTCGCTCTCCGAATCCGCGACCGAGTTTGCCCGAGGCCACCATGATTTTAAGGAGACTGGCTTCGGCCACTTTGGCGGCAATGTTTTCGACGTATTTAGGTGCCATAGATTTGAATCCGGCGGTTTTGAAATCGGCCTCGGTCATTTTGAGGATTTTCGCAACGGTGTCGAATCCGGCATCCATGATTTTGCGCACGTTGCCTGCCTTGAGTCCATCGACTTCGAGTTCGCTGAAAAACGCGGTGACGTTTTTCTCTTGCACGGTGCGGTCGTCTGCCGCATTTTCCAGTAAGATATCGACATGTGTTTCATTCCATATGTATGGCACTAACGGCATCAGTGGTTTTTCGGCGGGCACGGTCGTAGATAGGATTTTCGGTATGACATCACCGGATCGAATCAATTCGACGAGCGCACCGACACCGATTTTGTTGTCTTCGATGAATTTCGCATTGTATCCGGTGGCATAGGTGATGGTGACGCCACCTAAACGAATGGGTTCAATGCGGACACGGGGCTTCAAGAATCCGTCTTTGCTAGGCGACCATTCAACATCGACGACTTTGGCTTCGGCTTTCTGGTCGGAAAGCATCATTTTGAAGGCAAAAGCGTGGTCGGGATTGCCGGAAACGCGGGGATGGATAGCGTCGTCGGTGACAATGATTCCGTCGATTTTATAAGGATGGTTTTTGCGCATATTTACTAAATAATCCGACAACAATTCATTCGTGAGGGCGGTCTCCATCTTGTGTTCGACGACGTTGAACCCATAGTCCGCGAGTTTTTTCAATTGCTCGCTGGGTTTGAGTTTAGGAACCACGACTTCGTAGGTGACGAATTCGAGATCGGCTGCTTTGTTATCGACGCGGTCTGCTTTGGCGTTGATAATGCCCGATACTAAATTGCGCGGATTGGCGAATTGATCGGCATATTTGGATTCAAAGACGGCTTTTGAAATCAAGAATTCACCGCGCACCACAATACCTTTTGTAGTAGGTAATTTGAGGATTTTGAGGAGGTGACTAATGTCTTGGCCGATTTTTCCATCGCCTCGGGTGTATAATTTAGGCGTATCACCTTCGGTGGAATAAAGACCACTGACCCCGTCTAATTTGCACGACAATACATAGGGACCTTTGTATTTGGCGACCCATGCAGGTAAAGCGCCGGAGTCGGGTTTGATTTTGTCCATGGACCACATTTCGTAAGGTAGATTGACTTTGTTTTTGCCGGTAATGATGGGTGCGCCGATTTGTTGATTGGTGATGTCTTTGGGGAATTTCGTTTGCATATATTCCTTCACAATGTCGTATTCATTGTCGGTCAAAAGGACTTCGTTGATGGTGTTATAGTATTTGTCACTGGCTAACACAATAATTTCTGCGAGTTCATGTTGAGTAAGCGATTCGATGGCGGAAATACCTGCGGTTTTGAATTGTTTGATATGGGTTTTCGTTTTAGAAATATCTTCACTGCTCATGTCTGCAACAGTAAATGGTTTATGAGATAGTACTTGAGATGTTTTTAGGTCAGTTTGTTTTTTGGTTTTGTTCTTAGGGGATTTCTTTTTGCGCGTTTGAAGTGATTTAGGGGAAGGTTCGTGAAGTGATTTAGGGGAAGGTTCGTGAAGTGATTTAGGGGAAGGTTCGTGAAGTGATTTAGGGGAAGGTTCGCGAAGTGATTTAGGGGAAGGTAATTTAGGGGATGGTTCGCGAAGTGATTTAGGGGAAGGTAATTTAGGGGATGGTTCGCGAAGTGATTTAGCTAAATCATGTTTGGCAAGAACATGATGACAAAATTCCTTTAATTCGGGAGATTTAGGAATAATTTCATCGACGCAATCATCGCAGTTAGGCATATATATATATTTGAATATATTTTTGTACGTTACCCATCTGGCAAAAAGTTGTAATTTACAACATTATTACAAAAGGATACAATTATATTTTTTGTGGATTTTTATTTATTGTTAATAATATATATCAGTATCTGATATGCCATTCACCTCTCCTATCTCAACTCTTCAAGCGAGTCAATTATCAGCAGCTGAAATTGCAGCTCTTACCACTTATGAAATTACACAATATTTAACAACTGCAGATATGGGAGTTCTTACTGCCGATCAAGTCAAATTATTGACTACAGCACAAGTTGCTGTATTATCTCCAGCTCAAGTTGCTGCTTTAAATGGTGGACCTGTATTAGGTGTAGTTTTAGCAATAAAAGGTTTAAGTGATGCTGCTATTGGTGCATTGACTACAGCGCAAATTCCAACTATATCATCGGATGAAATTAATGCATTGACCTTTACACAAATGTCAGCCCTTGCTGCATCTGGTAAATTGGGTTATTTAACTACTGCACAATTCGGTGGATTAAGTTTAGATAGATTCAATGATTTACTTGCTCCTTATAATGCAAGTGATTTACAAACTGTAAACATAGCCGCATTAGCTGCATTAGGTGCTCCTCAAGTATCAGCTTTACAAACCGGGTTATTTGCTGAATCCGGTAATTTAACTACCGCAGCTCTTGCTTATCTTTCTGCAAATGGTAATTTCACTGCAAAAATGTCCGGTACACAAATTGCATCTTTAACTACCTCGCAATTAGTTAGTTTAAACACATTAGATGTATCTCGTTTAACTTCTTTACAAGTGAATGCATTAACTGCTGTGCAAGTAGCAGCTTTAACTACTGCCGAATTTGCCGCATTATCCGCCGAGCAAATTGCGGGAATTACCAGTAACGTTATATCAAGTCTTTCAACTAGAAATGTAAGTATTTTAACATCTGTCCAATTACCTGGTTTAACTGCACTTCAAATCAATGCCTTGACTACTCAACAAGTAGCCGCTATTCCAGTAAGTGCTATTACTCCTGGCGCATTTACATCTGCTCAACTTTCGGGATTTTCCGTTACACAAGTATCCGCATTAACCACAACTGACGTTGATGTTTTTAGTACTGCTCAAGTAGGATTTTTAACTCAAGCGCAAGTTCAAGCTTTAAGTACAGCAGATATTGTAATATTGAATTCTCCACAAATAAATGTAATTCAAAATTATTTAGATATCGTGCAAGTTAGATCAATTGTTACAGCAGAAGTTATTGGATTTCCACCAGGTGATAATGTATTATATAACTATACTACTGCTCAAGTACAAAGTTTAACAACTGCTCAAATTGCTGCTTTACCATTTGCACAGATTGCTAAATTAACTTCTCAAAACATGATGAATTTAAATCCATGGACAACTCTTCAAATTAGTAGTCTTGCTACTAGTCAAGTGGCATTCATAAATACTGTTGAATTTAAAAATTTACCTTCTTCCCAGATTTCTGCATTTACCACTGCCGACGTTGCGCAATTCTCAGTTGCTCAATTTGCACCTATGTTAGCAAATATTGTTGGATTAAAAGATGGTTCTGGAAATCAAGTTCAAGCATTAACACCTGCTGTTATTTCTTCCATCAATTCAGCACAATTACCTATATTTACTACTGCCCAGATTGCTTCTTTCACCACCGGACAAATTGCGGCTTTACCAACATCGAGTGTTGTTATGAATCAATTAACATCCGCACAAGAAGCAGCTCTTGGTACTGCTCAAATCGCAGCCATTACCCCATTAACATTCAATGCATTAACTAGCGCACAAATGAATTTATTATCTTCTGTTCAAGTACCAGCTCTTACAAATTCAGTGATTAATAACATCACTTCTACAAATGTTGCTGCATTATCCTCAAAAATAGTGCCTTATATTACCAGTTCTCAATTCTCAGCAATGAGTCAAACACAAGTTTCTTCCATTACTTCACCAAATTTATCCACTGCTGAATTAGCTGCTCCTGGTTTATCTTCTGTTCAATTATCCTTTTTGACTTCTGCGCAAGTATATGCTTTATCCACTACTCAAGTACAAGCAATTACTGACGTATCAAGATTAAATAATGTATTGTTAAGTGCATTGAATGTAAGTGCTGGTGCTAATTCTTTCCCATTAACAACCGGTCAAATTACAAATGTAACCACTGCTAATGTTGCATCTTTGACTACTGCTGAAGTGAATGCATTTTCTTCTGTACAAATACCAGTATTATCAACTTCTCAAATTGCTGCATTATCACCTTCACAAGTTGCTGCTATACCATATAATCCAATTACATTAACTTCTGATCAAATTTATACTTTCCCAGCTGCTAATTTCGGAGCACTTAC
>Ga0214923_10003048_pt1 | contig 21422 bp, 21 predicted proteins | sample LL1510_MetaG_FD_177993 | JGI IMG/M metagenome (GOLD analysis project Ga0214923, IMG submission 177993) | Freshwater microbial communities from Lake Lanier, Atlanta, Georgia, United States - LL-1510 | ecosystem: Environmental > Aquatic > Freshwater > Lake | place: USA: Georgia | collected...
AAAGATACTGGAGCAAAAGAATTTGAACCAGTCCTTTTGACTGACCCGGTAACAGGAGAAAAATCGGCACTTATAGGAGGAAAAAAAAATAAAAGAAAGACTTCGAAAAGAAGAAAAACTAATAAAAGAAGGTAAAATTTTTTCGCAAGAAATAGATAAACCATGCACTTTACTGTTTTATCATGCGTCGCGATTGATAATAGATCCCTTTCGGACCGCATCTACCTGTCGCGCGTTCATTATTTGCATTTACATAGGTTACGTTTCCAGGGGTAGACCCATCCACTGCAAATTTCTTACATTGGTCATGCGCCCTGATATCAAACAACGGATACGCGAGTTCTTTTGGTAAAAAGAAAATACAGTTACGGCAAACTATAGGCGTAGTTCGTTGATAAGAGGACGTCAACATGGAAAATATTCTATTCCCGCGAAAAGCGGACGACGCCTCCTGAAAAATATTCATAGCAATTATAATGTAAACCGCGATCATTATGGTATATATTAGACCGACTAAATCTTTATGTTAATTATGCATGCAGATATTTAACGTCGTCCATATTTCCAAATAATTACCTTCCTCTAGATTTTTATGATCGGTATATATGTTTCGATCTATAACAATATTTCAAAATCCCAGTCTTTCATTAATCCTCCTTTAGTAAGGTTCAATACTAATGGTGATTCATTATGGTCAGTTAAATAACGTTCAGCAATAATAATACGTTCATTCAACGAATTGTTTTCGTTTTCTAAATATCGCAGCGTTTTCATTTTTTCGTAGTTTTCTATTATTCTCGCCATTTCTTCGACCATAGAATCATCTTCTGGTTTATGACGATCGTATCCACTATCGGGATTTTTAAACCGATTTCGTCGTTTAATCATTTCCGATATGGTAACATTATGTTCTTCTGAATAATCCGGTTTTGAAAGATACATAATCATGTTATCTTCGCGAATTCCAATATGACTATGATATAAAAACTTCACAACAAATGCGAAAAATGATAATAATAAATGCATAGTTAATTATTATCGTCAATAGTGTCTATATATTTTTATCGAATAACTACGTTTTCCTGAGAACGGTTATATAGATCCTGCTCTCTTTTACGAGCAACCACAATTCGATCGTTCCATTTTCTACGAACATCGTCCTGAACGCGGCACCGAAAGTGCGTTTCGTATTGCTCAGGAGAGTCATAGAACAGTTGATGCGAACCATCGCATCCAGCACCCGGAAACACTACCTTAAAATAAAGATCCTGACTTTCTCTACCGACACGGTGAGGTGTTTGATAGATTCCGGTAACAGCATTACGAATAGTAGCGTCCGGATTATAAGATGTATGATAATATTGTATTTCGAAGGAATTGCTACCGTCTATAAACTTTTTCGATGCGAATCCCTTGTCTAGCATTTTATGTTCCCTATTTAGCTTACGCATACGACGTTGACGAGTGTCTAGCGTAGAAGATGTGACTTCTGTTCTAGAATCGCTATCATTTTCCATATTCGGAACAGGTTCATCGTAATCATTGGGTAGATTGGGATGATAAGGATCGTCTTGATACATTGTCGCGAAAACACAAAAACCGGGCTAATGTATAGTGATATGATATAATCGTGTTATTTCTTTATATTTTTTCGGTAAAATATATATGTCCGCATTTGCATCATCCATAGAATTAACAGAAGCCCTAGATAAGTTCGAACTAGAAGATGCCACCACGTCGATAAAACAACCCGTATCTGATGAAATTGATATAATGCCCAAAACGCAACTCGACGATTTAGACGAAGATGAATCGGAAGAATACTATCAACCTCCTAAAAAACACGATTGGGTTTATTTGGATAAAGACGCTCCGGATTCTACGCTTAGTTATGAATTTGGGTTATGTAGTGAATCCGTTTCCAAGATGTATAAAGTGCATATTTGCGCTTATCAAATAAATACGGATTGCAATTCGCCGTTTATTCAATATTTATTAGAACGCAGTTCGAGTAGTGAGTATAATTTCCCCTATTTTCATTTTAGCTGCCCGGATACAATCGCAACAAATTCGTTTTCTTTTTCGGGTATTGTGAATTCAATATTCGGTCAGCAGCAGCAGCAGCAGCAGCAGCAGCAGCAAGAACCCGTAGACGAATTATCTCAAGGACATACCTATTTTTTGAATCAGTGTTTGATGCGAATCTTGGAATTAATTTCGCACGACGACGACCACGATGATCCCGATTTTTTTACATATATGTATAAAGGTTTCGTTGAACACGGCACCGATTCCATATATGCATTTTTTGATTTCACGGGAAAATCTTTAGCGGAAACCAAAAATATTCCAAGATCTTGGGTAATTATAGACGAAATAATAAACGAACATTCTACTTTAGGATACAAAATAGCACACGATATTTATAAAATGTTTTATGCCAATCCTAAATTAATTTATATTGATGATAAAGAAGGTTATCATTATGATATTCCTTCAGTTTTATATTTATGTAAAATGGAAGGGGGCGACTATGTAAATGTTTTCCAAGAAGATCCTACCGTTTTTTCGTTATATACTGAACGAATTGAGCATCCACATCTTGGAGATGTTTTTATATTTTCTTTATCTCCGTTGGAATCGAGCAAGGGGCGTGTTTCACAATTGAAACGGTTTGTGGGGTTCACACCAAATGCAACTTATGTATTGAAAGATGTAACTGCTATAACGGGTGTTGGTCCAATCGCAGGAGAACCGGAATTCATGGGATTTAAATTACCCAGAGCGTTATTTGGTGGTCCTAATTTAGAAGAGAAAAAGTCTGATGAACCCGAGTCGGAAGAAGAACCCGAGTCGGAAGAAGAACCCGAGTCGGAAGAAGAACCCGAGTCGGAAGAAGAAGGCTTCCAAGATGTCAAGTCTCCCAAAAACGCACAATTAGAAGAATTACAAAATATAGATAACGCTAGTATTTATTTTAAAAACAATGGAATTCCTTATTGGTGTTTAAAATCAAAAATAAACTTCACAGAATATTAATCTATATTATTTATAACCATACATGCAAAAAAACGGAAACTTTTTGCAACGGCAAGCTAAAAAAATAACCGGGTTAGAAAAGAAAGAAGCAGTAATTGAAGGATTTGATATATATAATAGTTTCAAAACGCTTACTATAAATACGACGTCGAGTGAATTTTTAACGAGTTTCGTTTTTATAATAGGCGCTCTTATATTTGGATTCATATTTTTTTACACTAACATAAATGTAAACGGAAAAACGAGACCAACAATGTTTGTTGGATACTGTGTATGGGCATGGATTACAATGTTGGGTGCTATTCTTTTATTAAGAATTCTCGTTAAATTTTTGGCAATACTTTGGAGGAAACCTAGTTAGAATAATCATTATCCACCGGGAACCCAGGTAAATTATAACAGTTTTTCATCAATAAATCTTATGATGAAAAACGATAAGGAATTATAATTCCCAGAAGGACGTGGGTTCCCCCTAATTAGACCACAGAATATACATACTGAGTTAAATATAGATCCATGATCGATTTATCGAGACTTCCATTGAAATGTTCGTGTATTTCATCAGGAAGAGGACGACGTCCGCGCATATTAGAAAACATAGTAACGAAATTTTCTATTTTTTCAATCGCTGATTTGACGCGAGCTTCAGACTCTTTTTTTGCGTGTTCCTGACGAGCAACTTCTTCCGCTTTGTGTTTTAATTCAAGTTCTTCTTCGGCTTTGGCAGCGGCTTCTATTTGTAATCTTAAATTGTGTAATTCTTGCTCTTTTTTACGGAGTTCGGTTTCGCGTTCTAAGATATCGCTGATCACGATATTCTCTAAATCGTTAGGTCCAGACGCTGTGACTTCAGTGGACGTCGCTTTTTCCACTAATTCGTACCATTTATGGCGATTATCGTTGGCGGTAACTATGATATCACAAATATCAGGCTTTTTCAATGCATCATATTGGCGCTTACGTTCGATTGCGGCTTTATCCTCGATTCCGACGCACCCTAACATATACGCGCACATTTCAATGACAATATTTTTTTTACCCGAAAATGTGCGATCGAATTGGCGGATTACGTTTTGCGGGATGGCGGGGCTGGTTTCCATAAGACGGTCGAATTCTTGGCGGCTGAGTTTAATAAAAGTGGCGGCGTCGGCGCGCTCCTTGGGTGCTTTCGCCAATTCAATGCGAATATTACGCGCGAATTTATCCCACGAAATCGCGGAAACTCGGTGCGACTCATTTAGCTCGGAGATCTTGAGGTACTGTTGGACCGTCGTTAAGATTCCGATTAAAATATTGATCGAACCGATTGCCATAGGAGCATAGGTTTGATACGCCGCCGGAATACTGGTCTGGGCGAAAGACGCGGTTCCACTAACTGTGGACAAAACAATCGCGGGAATAGTAAACCAGGCATTCATATAAGCGTATTTTAAGTGCGCACGCGAATTCAGCCATTTATAGCACTGCGCCACGTCGCACCATTCGACCAAGATTTGTTCGTTTTCTTTCGACCATTCTATTTTCTTCTCTTTTGGAGCCGCCTCCTTATCATTTGTTGGTTTAGGAACATTATGTTGATTTGATTCTGTATTCGATTCATTATCTGCTGCGTCATCTTGAGGCATAAAAATGTGTATATTTGTTCAGTAGAAAAAGTATAGCCCATAGATTTTAATTCTCTGACGGATTGTCCGCGTTTTCCGATATCTCTACCGGAATAGTGTCTTCTACCTCCGGTCGGTCCACCCATTCGGCTTCGGTAACAAGGGATATACGAGGGGTTTCTTCTTTATCTAATTCGGTCTTTTCGAATTCTTGGATAACCGCGGATCCAGATTCTAACGCAGCCTCGGATTCGCGGAGTAATTTTTCGATTTCGCTAGGTTCTTCTTCGGATAACATTAACAATTCCCCAATTTCTGGATTGGTCAAATCTTGGACGTCTTCTAAGACGGAATCTCCACTGCCAACTCCCGGACCACCACCGCGATGATTCACCATGATTTCCTCTTCAATTTCTTTCTGAAAGCCCTGAATCTTTAATAATAGTTTTGTTAAATACCCAGCGTGTGACGAATGGAAAAACGTAATATAACTTACGTAAAGCCCGATTTGTTCTCTCAATAAAGTGTTTTCGTATTCCAAGGTTTGCATGAAACTATTAATCGACATGCCTACCTTAGTGTTCGTGTTATAACCATGAATATTTTGCTCTTTTCCGGAATAGTGATTATATAAATAATTAACGAGTTTCAGAATATCGGCGTGGATATCAATAATGAGCGAGTTTTTGTATTCGTGAAAAGGCTCTAAATCTTTATAGACCGGATATTTTTTAGTGAAATCCGATGTAAGTCCGCGAACGTCAACATTTGATTCTGAAGTCTGTAATAACACAATATTATAGAGTTTATAATAGTCACCATAAATACGGTTATTAATGAGTGATGAGAACTTGGATAAATTATCCATTTCGATCGTTAATGTCTTATATTGGAAATAAAACGAATCCAAGCAAAACAAAAAAATCTTTTTCGTATTGTTTTTGACTAGTCCATTATATATATTTTTGAGTTCATCCAATTTTTCCTGTATTGTTTTTTTATACGTTTGAATGTCGTATTGGAGTTTTAGAATTGACTGAAAATCGGATTTTAATGTATCAATGTTAAATAAATGCAACGACGTCATATGTAATATACAGATACACCAAAACAAGTAAAGAAACGAATCTGGCTAAACATTCAATATAATCCAAATACACTAGGATTCCACATATCATAATAATATTGTCTTTCATTTTCAATGTCTTTTGCTAGTTCTCCGAATTCGCTTTCGTCGTTTTCTTCGTTTTCCTTATTAATAATCGGCACACGCGTAAGTTCCGCACACAGATTGGCAATATCAAACATGTTTTTATTATATTGAGACTGCGTAAATCTTGAATTGGTCTCGATGTATGGTTTGATTTCCCAGTAACACATTACTTGATCGGAATCGTAATATATTCGCGTTGATTTGTTGCATTCTAGATTGGACCGAATTTTATCTCCCATAAACGTGGAAAACAAATTCAATGATATAAATGCAAAGCAATAAGGATTGTCGAATTTTGATCGTTTATGAATACTCTTAATTTCTCCAATATCGAGTCTACGAAACGTTTGACTTATAAACTCATCGGACAAAGATGCGTCAACGCGTGGTATAAATATTTGCGTGAATGTATTTAGCATGTCTTTTTGTGAATCAAATATATTGATTTTCGCCGATATCAATTTTACAAATGTGTCAGATCTACTAGAATTGTATTTTTTGCGATAAACGATTCGTTTTTTTAACGAGATAAATAATAATAAATGAACGTAAAAAAACAGAAATATAATTCATTTCTTAAATACGATGGTCTTCAAGAAATCAATAATAATTACATCAATAAAGACATAGTTAACGCCTATCCGGTAAAGCCCATTGATTACGAAAATAAATGCAAGGATTTCTTGGAATATATATACATAATATCATTAAATCGTTGCATAAATAGAAGAGAATTATGCATTAAACAACTAGAATCATTAAATATAAAAAAATACGAAATTGTCGACGCTGTCGATACAACGGTCCATTCAAACATCCACGATGCTTTATATGAGCAAGTAACCGCGAAAATGGATAAAAACTTCGTCAAGCATAATTTTCAGAAGGGAGCACTAGGATGTTTATTATCCCATTTAAAAGTGATTGAATTAGCAAAATCTAGAAATCATAAACATATTCTTATACTTGAAGATGATTTCCTTATAATAAACGAGTTTTATAATCAATTATATGACCATTTAAATAACTTGCCAGACGACTGGGATTTCGTTTATCTTGGAAAAAAATTATGGCATCCCACGAATACATATCTTGAATTGCATAGCAGATTAAATAATGTTAATAAATATTTTTATAAACCAGCCGACGAGACGTTTGCGTCGCATGCGTGGTTAATCAAAGACACTATGTATGATATATTAATCCAAGAATATAACAAAATAGATACCCCTGTGGATTTGTGCGTAATGCGATTGTATAATCAATATAACTTTTACGCCTGCCGCGATGATTTATTTATTACATTATTTGATAGTGATATACGCGAAGAAGGTTCGCGTATAAATAAATGGAATTGGGATATAACCAAATACTATTCCGAAGATCGCCGCAATATAATAAAAAACGTCATTATTTATGGGTTTGTAAAAACGGGGCATACACATCATTATATACATAAAATGTATTATGACTTTTTCAAATACTATTATCCGCATCTTAACGTAATATGGTATGATAATGATGAAGTGTTCGATCATGACCAATCGATCATTTTCGCATCACCTACGCACTATAAATACAAATATATGCCGATGAACCAAACCTGTTTTTATATTTTCCATTTGGATAAATTTGAGGACAATAGTGGTTACAAGGATATTGAATCTTTTATGGCGGTAAAAGATTATAATGATATTATCACCGAAAACCGTGGTATCATTTTATTGGCACGCGAACAAATCACGCAACTGAATTATTTCCAAGAAGACTCACGGTCAAAAACGATATGTTTACCGTGGTTTTCGAATGTTATGTATCAGGATATTGAGAAAATCCGGAATAATTTGGAACAAATATACGACGACCGGTCCTCAAAAAAATACCTGTGCTTTATGGGGTCGGTTTGGTATGTAAACCAAAGGACAACCCAAGAGTTAATCAACGAATGTATACATAGAAAAACCCATTTGATTATTAAAGGAAGAATAAAAGTCCACTTGGAAACACACGATTCGGAGTATATTAATATCATTAATTTCGATTACGACAACGATGAAACAAATACACTCGAATATTTGGACACAGTATATGGAATAAGATGTTTATTGCCTATTCAAGGCGCAGAGCATAACGAAAAATATATATCCAATCGTATTATTGAAACGATAACAATGGGTTACGTCGCGGTAACAAATAACGAACTCTCCTCAAAATACTATAAATCGGTTTATTATAACGACGATATTAGAAAAATCTTGGATTATATTGATACAATACATAATAGTAAAACACTTTGGTGTAAAACAATGAGACGACAGATCGACGAATCCTTGGATTCAATGTACGGATATCGAAATATTTCCAAGATTATGGAATTTGCCGAAAAAGTCTCTCTACAAAGCAATTTCATAACTACGTCGGAATACACGAAGACTACATATAAAATCTGGTTTTCCAGTCTTGGAAAAAAGAACCGTTTCTTCAAGCCCATTGATAGTATCCGTGATGCGTTGATTATAAAGCACGATTATATTGTTACGCATGATAACTACGATATTTTTTTAGCGGAACAGATAATCAAACAACTCGATTATGAAATATACGTCGACGAAATTCACGGGAAACGAGATTTCATTATTGACACTTGCATAAAATATAATAAAAAATGCGAAATAAAAAGCGAAACTAGGTATAATTATGAAAACAAAGAAAATATAATTAGTAAAGAAAACGTAAATATTGATGCGTTCCCGATTTATTGGATCAATTTAGATAAGGATAAAGATAGAAATTACAATATGAAGCTACAAATGAATAGAAAATCGAATACGCGTGTTCCCGGGGTATATGGACTGGAAATAAGTAAAAAAGATTTGAATGTTTATAGCACCAATTCCAGGAGAAATCATTATAGCAATGAATATCTTTTTGCGAATGAAATCGGGTGTTTACTATCTCATATAGAAGCGATAAGACTATCTTTACAGAAAGACGACGAATATGTTATTATAATGGAGGACGACGCCGATCTAATATCGTGGGACAATAACAACATAAAAAAATATTTATCAGAAGAAATATCAAAATACGAATGCGTTCAATTATCGGTAATATTGCCAAATAACTATAATTTGCCAAGTGTATCTTGTAATAACCCCACGATTTTTTCATGGAATGACGCGAACAAAGAGGCGTTTCCTTGGGGTTCATTTTGGTCAACGTCGGCTTATATTATATCAAGAGTAGGTAGAATGAAAATATTGAATTTATTTGAAAACACTGACGCGCCTTTGATGCCTTCTGATATATTTATATATGAAAATTTAAATACTGGGACAGTATTTCCTCCGATAATAGGCTATTTTTCGCATTTTACATCAAATATTCAAGTCAATTCAGTTATAGAGAATCTACATGAAAATTCATACAAGAGAATAACTAATAAATATTTCAAAAAACCGTTGATTTTGATAACAACCTGGTTTGGAGAATTGCCCCATTATTTCAATATATGGTTATCAACTGTTAAAAATCAGGATTATGATATTTTATTCATAACAGATCAGATTATAGATAACTGTCCGAATAACGTAAAAACTATTACAATATCTTTCGCCAATTTCAATTCCCATATACACAGAATAACTGGATATAATGTTCACTTAAAAAACGCGGCAAAATTAGTTGATTTGAAACCCATGTATGGACATTTGTTCGAGGAATTTATAAAACATAAATATTATTATTGGGGATGGACAGATATAGATATGATGATGGGATCAGTGGACAGATTACTGGTCGATAATCCAGGTTATACTATCTATAGTTTTGGTATGCCCTCGTTTGGTCCGATGATGATATTTTCAATAAAATATATGAATTTTTATGAGAAAATACATAGATATGAAGAAATATTGAATGACCCGTTTGTTTGTAAAGTAGACGAACCGTGGTGGTTTTTAAAGCTCGATAATTTGATAGACCAAAGCATTTATAAAGACGAAATAACAAACGTTAAATATTATTCAGGTGTAACTATATTAGATATTTTCAAACAAGACAGTGTAAATGCTTTTATAGCAGATTGGAAGTATCAATGTACCGGAATTGATTGGAATATAAAATCTAAAATAGACGCACCTGACTTTGTAGATAGATGGGTATATAAGTTCGAGAATAACGTATTATATAAAAATAATTCGGAAATATATTTTTGCCATATGACGTTATTAAAGAGGTCGTTCGAGTTTTCTCAGTTTTTCAATAATAATTGTTTGGGAAAAAATAGTTTTGATATAAATATAGTCTTTCAAGTAGCAATGAATATCGAAAATAAAACTGCAGATAATGTTTATACAATTTATAATAGATATTTAGAGCAACGCGTATTTTAAACGCCGACTTACGAAGGCAAAAAAACACACGTATTCTGGCTAAATTCAAGATAGTGGGCTTTTTACTCGTATATAAGATTGGGTAGATATACAAGTTCCCACCAGAATGTTATTCCGTCTAACTACCCAGACGGAACAACGATTTGTTTTTTTGTTTTTCTTGGTTTCTTAAGAGATAGTGGAAATTACTTACTATATACAGTTTCTTATCACCCACGTTTGAATAGCATTGAACAGTTCTTTAACCAGATGAAACGTTATATCAAGTTAGATAAACCGAATACTTTTACTGCGTTAGATGAAAGTGTAAAATCGTCAATAGGGAAAATTACACATGACAACTATGAAAATTACTTTATTTATGCTTATAATAAAGATTACTATAAAAATAAACAGGTTGGAAAGAAATACACCAAAAGAAGAACTTTGAAGGTTTATAATGACTAACAAAGTCGACATTTAGACCTTTTCTCATTCAAATCGCCCACTTTGTGGGCGTAAATGAGTGAAGGTAACGTTGCCATTTGGGCGTTTCTTTACTACGTTAGAAACGCAAAATGGTGTAAAATACGCGTTGCTCTAAACATAATTTTTGTAAATTAAAAATTCACCAGTAATATAAGAGATAGAAACAATAGAAGAATTTTCATCCCAATTCGTAAATAATATAATAACCAAAGTCGTTAATAAATTGACCACAAAATTCATTTCATTGGGTCGACATTGCGATATGAGGGAGCAAATTGATCACTTCGTTGCATCACCAGAACCAACGCTATTTTTCGATTGGCTAAGATCAGATTTCAAAGCGGTTCTAAAAGTTTTCTCTTATAAAAATATACTAGAAGAACTTTTATTTCATGACAATATACTTATTTATGTATATAGTGAACGTGATGCAGGGTTGGAATTTAAAAATATGATATTAGGAAATGACAAATATTTTTTATTATCGCATCACGACGTTACAACTGAGGGAATTATCGATAAGGATGCAATTCAAAATTTCATAGATAAATACGAAAGACGATGGAATCGAATTATGGAAGAGATAAAACAATCGAGTAAAAATCTAATATTTATGCATAGAATTACAGATAATAAAATCGTTCCAGGTGACGAAAACAAATTCATAGAGTTGATATCGAATATCAACCCGGAGTGTAAATTTTGTTTGGTTTTTCTTATACATAACAACAAAATTTCGGACGCAATAATAGAAAAACGCAATAAATTCCTATGTATAAATATAGAATCGTTTTTGAAACCTAATTACAGCGAGGAGATAGACTGGAAATTAAACCAATACGACTGGAATCGGATTTTCGAAACTATATTAGATAATGCGCGATATGATAATTGGCAAAAACTATTGTAAGTTAAAATTGACTTAAAATAGTCTCTATTAAAAATATAATAATGGACGAATACATCTCGATTCCGGAAAACTTTCGGTCAATTATAGCAGATTTCACGAACGATTTATCGACGACTTTTCCCGAGTACGCGCAAACTTGGTCGAAATGGTCGAGTCCCATGATCTCACAGCAAGATCTCGAGCAGCTTTTTCAGTACGTTTTGACGGTATACCCCAATCGATTTTTCGATATTCTGAACCAAAACGCCGATATTTTCAAGTCGGATTCCGGTGCGAATACCCAATTTTTACCCGATATGGATTTCAAGGTACTCTATAACTGCGAGGGGATTAGCGAAACTACGCGGAATTCGATTTGGAAATATTTACAGTTGATATTATTTACTGTAGTGGGATCGGTCAAGGACAAGGCGAATTTCGGTGATATGGCGAATGTTTTCGAGGGCATTGACGAAGCCGATTTACATAATAAACTCGCGGAATCCATTGGAAGCATAGGGGATTTCTTTAGTAAGATGGAAGAAGGCACTGCTGGCGAAAGTGAGGACCAAGAGTCGTCGGGGCTAGGCGGGGCGTTCAATCCCAATAATCTCCCCAAGCCCGAGGAACTACGCGATCATCTGAAGACGCTATTCGAGGGTAAGATTGGCACTTTGGCGAAAGAGCTCGCCGACGAAATCGGCGAAGATTTGGCGCAGAGTCTAGGCGAAGATATCAAGAACGCGCGTTCGACTAAGGATGTTTTCACTAAGCTCATGCAAAATCCTCAAAAGATCAGCGGTTTAGTGAAAACGGTGGGCGAGAAGCTGAATCAAAAGATGTCGAACGGGGATATTTCCAAGGACGATATCATGAATGAGGCGGGCGATTTGATGCGTAGAATGAAGGATATGGCGGGTGGTGATATGGGCAATTTCGCGGATATGTTCAAGAATATGGCAAAGGGAATGGGCGTGAATATTCCCAAGGGTGCGAAAATCGATAAGAATGCTTTAGAGCGTTTGGAGAAGCAGACCACCGCACGTGATAAGATGAAGGCGCGCATCGAGGTCAAGAAACAAAAGCTCGCCGCGGAGAAACTGGTCGAAGAGATGAAGCGCCAGGCGTTTTTGGAAGAGAGACGCAAAGCTCTTGCGGCGAGTTTGTCGACCACGGACGCGCCCAATAATCTAGTGTTTCGGTTGGAAGGCGAGGAGAAGCAAGAGCGGTCGTCCAAGCCTCCGTCAAATAAAGCCTCTGCTAAAGCTTTGGAAGACGCGGAGCTAGACGCTTTAGTGAATTCGATCGAGAATCCTGTTCCAAAGTCTTCCAAGAAGAAGAATAAGAAGTCTGCCACTTCTAACAGTTCTGAAATCAGAGTATAATTTTATAGATATAATGTATAATATTATTGTATGGATCGAGGTCTTACTGATGACGATCGCGAGAAATTAAGAATTGAGATGAAAATGCTAGAAAAACAATACGCTGAAGGTGTAATAAAAAAAATAGAGGAACTAGAGAAACTTCCAGAGAAAAAGGAAGAACTCGAAAAAATAATAGCAGAAGTAAAAAAAACCATTTTTTATTCTTGTAAAAAAGAAGACATAGATGCAAATAAAACACCTGCAGATCAGGCAAAAATATGTTTAGGATATTTTATCAATCCAAAATCGGCTACTATAGCAGAAGCCGTAAGCGCCGCGCCTGATAATTTATTTAAATCTATGATGAAGTATTTGCATAGACCACATCTCAGTCCAGATGGCAAAGGCGGAAAACGATCGCGTAAATATAAACGAAAATCGATCAAAAAATCGCGGAAAAAATCTCGCCGTAATATAAAAAAGAAATGAATCTATTAAAATACATAAACATACCAGTTTTTTTGATAAGTTTGGCTATAGGAATATTTGTTGTATATGTTACATTGGACGACTCGCGTAAAATTTACATTTATCCCACACCCGAGAATATAGATTTAATACAATATCGCGATAAAACGCAGACGTGTTTCGGATTAACGCAAGTAGAAGTGCCTTGCCCTAAGGACGAGAAACTGATTTCGAAAATACCCGCACAAGGTTAGACACTTTCGGTCTATGCGTTTAGCGAAAACGAGTCTTCCTCGTGATATATTTCACATTTATCACGACGAGCAAAAGTTGAAAAACACACAGTGTCGTAATTCTCAAATTGATACCCAAACGTGTAATCATCGGAGTCGGTTACTCTTTTTCCGTTTTCCATGACACTAATAATCTTCAAATCCGCCGCTCGAATGGCTACACCACTGCATTTTACATGGACCAAGGTATTCAATTCAGGAAGATGCATATAATACGTTTCTCCTGCTTTTAGACGGCAATTCACATTGCGATCAGTGTTGATTTTCACCAATGCCTTTCCTTTATTTACGATTGACGTCATTTTGTTGGTTGTTGATTATTGTTATTTTTTCATTTGAATCAATTTTTTCAGATGAAATTATTGTATCATATTATAATAACAATGAATTTAAAACGATTACTAAACACCGATTTAGGTAAATTTTTTATTTCGGTGCTATTAGGTCTTGGACTAGCTACGTTATTTAGAAAAGTGTGCAAGGACAAAAATTGTATTGCGTTTAATGGTCCTGTAATAAGTGAGATTGATGGCAAAATTTATAAATATGGAGAAAAGTGTTATAAATACGAAGCGGCGGCGACAAAATGTGACTCCACTAAACAAGTCGTCGATATGCACGCTGGGGAAATGTCCGCTGTAACTCCTCCGCCGACCAATCCTTTACTAGCTGCGGCGAAATAAAAGGTCAGAGGTTATTTATAGCGGTGGCTGCAAATTGCATCATATAAAAGAGAGACCCAAATAACACACTCTTTAATAATAACCCCGTAAAATTCATATTCCCGTCAGCGTTATGAATTGTAAGGAATGAAAAATATTTATATAATAGTGTCGTCACAATAGGCATTTGGAAAATAAAATACAATACGGCAATCAATATAGGAACTTGAAGGTCGCTAAATAAGTTTCCCGCTGTTTTTTCACGGTGTTTTTCGCGTTCATGCGAGCGTAGAGATTCTTCACTAGCGGCTTCGTATTCTCGAATATAATCCGAAGTGAGTTTAGCACGAGGCACATAATTTGGTTGAATTTCTTCGTCTTGTTGAAATTGGAGTTGATTCATAGGAATATCGCGCGACGGTAGACGTTGTTGTGGAAGATTTTGTAGTTCTGCCATAGGGTCATCTTGTCCACCGCGTTGCTGCGTTGTATGTTGAGGATGAGGCATTGTAGGTTGCTGTTGTTGGACACCGTATGGATTTGGGTGAATGTTTAATGGAACATATGTATTTCCCATTGCATCTTGCCCGCCTTGTTGAGAACCAGGAGCAGATTGAACTGCAATATTTGAGTATTGTGGAGCATGTTGTATCGTAATATTTTCCGGCAAATCAGAGATACGCGTGGTGGAAATTGAATCCGACATTAAAATATGATATGTTAAAAACCCGTAAATCAAGCGCATTTTATTAACACTCTGGTTATCTAGATTTTTCTGATATTTCTAATAATATTTTTTTTCTGTCCACGGATTTCCATTCGTTTTCCCAAAATAAAACCTCGGTTTCGTCGTAACAACATTCGGATAGAAATTGCGCGCGTTCAAATCCTACTAAACCTTTGGCATGTTCGTCGCGCATATTCCAAGAGTTCCTCCAAAATTCTATAGAAGACGAACAATGAGTAGGCGTTATAATAGAAACGAACGATTCTCTGGCTCGACGGGGTATATGTAAAATGTTATATTCTGTAGTTCCGCTTATATTCATCTCGCTGGTAATGCGATTTTGCTCCAACGCCCATTTAACTTTTTCGCTGTTCATTTTTTATAATAACCAATAAAAGATGAAATCATATCAATTTTGCTATAAACCTTTGGACATTTATACCAGCGAAGATTTGAATTCGCACCCCTATGGGGTGCTCCATACAAATCTGTAACTGGTAACTTACTTGAAAATTCATCCGCTATGCGGATTGAATTCTTCAAGGGTGTAAAATGGGACAATACACATGGTAACGTTATCACTGGAATTGTGTAAATAGGTTTCCAGGAAACCAACCCTGTGCGATATTTTCTTTTGGGCTTTTTGATTTACGAGTCCTGGTCTTTTTTGAAGGCTCAGTCACTCTCGTCTTGGAAATAGAGGGTAATGATCTAGTTCGTGATTTCACACGACTCATAGTCGGACTTTTCATCTCTCCGGGTATATATTTAAAAAACCACTCTTTGAATTCCTTGGAATCTCGGTTAACCTTTAATTCTTTGTATTTTTCTGCTTTCATGGCTCGAACTGTGCTCATGGTGTCTTGCGTTCCGTAACAGGTTGGATTGAATCGTTTTAGTAGACCAGTTTGCCGCAACCTGTTTTTTTGCTTAACATCGAATAAAAACTTTGCCATACATAAGATTCGATCTTTGTAATAATAAGGCGCATTGGCATACATAAACGCCAAATACAAACTCAAAATCGTATCTATAGTGGCAACCTTTACTTTTTTATGTTCACCGATATTTATGGTATTATAATTATGACAAGCAATGGGTTTATATATAAACGCCAAGCATTCTTTTCCAAGACGAATTTCAATATGTTCAGGTATAATTTCTCCTATAGCATCATGTTTGTATAATTTCACGCTTTTAAATCCATTGTTATTTAATCGTTCTTGGACCGTATTTGCGCACGCATCGGGGTCTTCGTATAAAACATCAAAATCGGGTATTTTGCGTATTAATTTACGTTGCTCTTCAGGCATATAACGCGAATATAAACTACTTGCGTATCCGCCAAAAAATACCACACCTAATTCAATAAATGTGTCTCGGATAATAGTGTATATATTTTCCGATTCTTCTACATGTTGTTCCATTTTACGTTGAAAATCGACGGTATTGCAATCGTGTTCCATTTTCATTGGATGATAAGTATTTAATAGAGTTAATCGTTTGAATACCTTTTCCCAACGACTAATATCGCCCGCTGGACGCGATAACTCCAAATACATACTCATACGTAAATAATTCGGTGGCGCGTAATGTATTTTATCAATGGTTATTGATTCTTTTAATATTGCATCAAATAATTCGGGGTGCATATAAGTAATATCAGCCATAGGAATAAAATTAACATAAACTTTATATGTTCCATGATGCATTCCCGATTTCGCTTCGACGTCTACGTATCCATTTTGATAATAAATATCCGCTAATTCATACGCATGGTTCATCGCATCTGCCGAAAAAAAATCGTAATCTGGAATTTCGAGTTCTCTGTTATAAAATTGCGCATGTTCAGGTAATATATTGTTAATAGCAGTCCCTCCGTAACACACTACTTTTTTAGAACGTAAAAAATCCTCTAATATATCTATCATTTTCGTTATTTGTTCGTTGTTGGTAATTTTCTCGCCTTGCGCTTTTTCGTTTTCATCTACAGCTTGACGAAGGATTGCTAGTTCACATTCTTCAAAAGTCATTTCGTTGTCACATTCTTCGGGGTAATATTTTTTATTTTTATGTACATGTTTCATTTTTTGAATATTCAGTTTATTTATATTGAGATTTTATTGACGAATAAACTCCAATGCCGATTGAATAGGGACAAACGCTGACTTGTATTTTGAGAATAGTTTTTCATAGGAATTTAATCCCGCGTCGTTGATATAAAAATCTTGGGCGATTATTTGCGCGCCGTAATTTTTTATTAAATGCATAGCATCGGGATTTTTTCTTCCGAACAATAAGGGTGGATTTGGAGTAACAATTCGCATTAAATATACACCCGGATCGGGAGGATTGGTGGTCTGATTCGTGAGTTCATTTTCAGTGTATATTCTTAAATAATTTGATCCACTTTCCATATTCACATATTTGCTTAAATTATAACAGTTTTCTTCGTCTGATTCGCAAACTGGGTAGTTTTTATATCCCGGAGTAGTTGATCTATCAATAATAAGGACAATTTTACCCATTAAATCCGCTAAATGTGTGTTCGGACTAACATCTCCATCAAATAAATTAGGTTTTATCGTTGAATCGATGACTTTTGCAATAGATCCGAATGCTTCATTAATATTTGTTTTTATGCGTAACTGTATAAATAACGGATCGTTGGGATTTGGTGAAGTTGTAGTGAAAGCATTTGCCAAACATGTATTTAAACATCCAACTAAAGATACAGGTAAGTCATATGAAGTAAAACTATTATATGATGGATCGAAAATAACAGCGTTGGAATATGCTACCACTGGTATTTGGTCTTTGATATACACTTCAAAATCTAAAAATCGACATCCACGCCTAAGGACGTATTTGATCATATCTAAATTCATATAACCTCCAGAATAAGCTGAATTTGCCGAAGCTTTAATACAATAATCACGTAAATATGGCGAAGCATCATCGTTCATAGTGAAGTTCGTTATACCAGAACCAATTTGTTTTTCAATCCCGTGTAATTCATTGGACTTTATAGCAGTAGATTCATCCGAATATGTGCTCCCTGGACCAGTGGTTTGAGAGTCTTTTTTGTTTTTTTGAACCATTCTATAAAGAATATATATAACCAAAGCGGCTATCCCTATCACCAAAATAAGATTCATATTTATCAACTTTTCAGCCATCTGCTAATATATTCTTTATGCATAAAGTTATTTCGTTCTAAAAAAATATAAATTGTTATAATAATAATAAGATATGGCGGGAGGATTATTAAATATTGTTTCGACGGGAAATGCCAATACTATTTTAACTGGAAATCCCACGAAAACCTTTTTTAAAGTAACGTATTCGAAATATACTAATTTCGGTATGCAAAAATTTAGATTGGATTTCGACGGCTCTCGAGATTTAAGACTAACGGAAGATTCCACTTTTACGTTTAAAATAAAACGGTATGCGGATTTACTCATGGATACGTATATAGTGATTAACCTTCCTGATATATGGAGCCCCGTTTATCAACCCGGTGCTGATACTGGAAACGTATGGTCTCCTTATGAATTTAAATGGATAAAAAACATAGGTTCGCAAATTATTCGTGAAATTGAGATAACATGTGGGTCTGCTACATTACAACGATATTCTGGTCAATATATTCAATCCATGGTAAATAGAGATTTTAGTGCCGAAAAACAAGACTTATTTAATCGTATGACTGGTAATATATCCGAATTAAACGATCCGGCGAATTGGTCCGCACGAACGTCAGCACCGCCGTATCCATCAAATAATTACCCGACTGCATACTATACGACAAATCCATCTGGCGCGGAGCCATCGATACGCGGGAGATCTCTTTATATTCCTATTAATGCATGGTTTAATTTGGATTGTCGCTGCGCATTCCCGTTGATTTCTCTTCAATATAACGAACTTATAATATCTGTAACTATTCGTCCAATCCAAGAGATGTTTCAAGTGCGCGACGTTTTTGATTCAGCTAAAAAATATCCTTACGTTCAGCCGGATTTTAACCAAGATCGTTTTCAAATGTATCGCTTTCTACAGACACCGCCTGCTGTAGATATTTCGTCAAAGAATTACAATAACAAGATAGGAACATGGAATGCGGACGTGCATCTTTTATCGACGTATTGTTTTTTATCGAAAGAAGAGCAGAATTTGTTTGCAAGTCAAGATCAAGTGTATTTAATAAAAGACATATTTGAATATAATTATTTGAATGTTACGGGTTCCAATCGTGTTAAATTAAGATCAACAAGCGGAATGGTGGCGAATTGGATGTTTTTCTTACAGCGCGATGACGTGAATCTAAGGAATGAATGGAGTAATTATACAAACTGGGCATATGAAAACCAGATACCGTCGAATATAAAACTCGGACCTTTGAAACAAGATGGTTATCCATCGGGTCCGGGAGCAAATTATGTTTGTGTGACGGGAAATATGAGTGTTGCTAATCGACGCGATATTTTAGAAACATTTGGTATTGTAATAGAAGGAGATTATCGCGAAAATTTGATGCCTCGTGGTGTATATGATTTCGTTGAAAAATATACACGAACACAAGGCGCTGCTAAAAATGGGTTATATTGCTATAATTTTTGCTTAAATACGAGTCCTTTCGAGTATCAACCTTCTGGTGCAATTAATATGGGGAAATTTAAAAATATTGAATTCGAATTTAATACATATCTACCTGAGATAGATCCGGCAAAATCTAATTTTGCTGTTGTTTGTGATACCGATGGAAATCCGATTTCAGTAAGTGATTCTCCATCATGGGCACTATATGTATATAATTATAACTTGACGTTATTTGAAGAGAGATATAACGTTTTATCTTTTATCGGAGGTAATTGCGGTCTTATGTATGCACGATAAATTTCCTAGGTTTTTATCCAATTCTATAGTAATATAGAATGTCAAATGAAACCACGTGGAAAAAAGAGTTATTCAAACCTCCAATAAAAGAGCCTATGATGAATTCAGATAATAAATTAGAATATTCGAAGATGACTCCTCCTTTTTTACCGGATGCATTGCTATCGAAACCATCTTCTAGTAAAAAACCTGAAAATCCAAAACGTATTCCTTTATTTGAAGATCTTTACGATCCTTATATGCTTGACGACAACACTGATGGTGCTACTCTAAACGACGGTTTATTGCAAGAAGGAATGAATTTATCAACGAAAGAAATGAACCAAAGAGAAAAACAGATGTTATTAACGAATGAAAAAACCAAAAAGGATTTTAAACAAATGCAGCTTAATGCAGCGAGAAACCTAGATATGGCAAAAGATTCTGATATAATTGCATTAAAGAAAAAGAACCGAGATAAAATAAAAGCCCTTGAAGCTGATTTAAAAAAAACGGAAAACACAATATTTAATTATACGAAAGATATAAACGCTGAACCCCCTACAAAAAAAAAGACTGATTATAGTGCTGAATCAAAAAAATCAACTGAAGAAACTAAGAAAAACGTTACGAAATCTGTTAATCAACTTTCTTATTCTTCCAAACTCATGTTTGATAAATTAAAAGGAACATTTCACCTGGGAGGAGAAAAATTTAAGAATTTTATAATAGAATGCAAATATCTATACCGTAGATTTGTTGTAAATTTGTCGCAGGCATTAACTCAAAATCATGCAACTAAAACGGAAATTGATACATTTTCGAGTGAAATAATTAAAGTAACCACAGTGTTATTGAGTTGGTTGATTTTATACAATTGGTATTATGTAATGTTTTTCTTGGAACCTAGGGAGCAATATAAACTTAATCTGACCTATTACGAGAAAAATCACTCTTTTTTATATGGAATATTAGGTCCTCCATTAAGAGCCGTAGAAACTGTGGATTGGGTTTTACTCGAGGTTATTCCATTGATTAAAAAATATATAACTTCCAGAGTTTTGATATTTTTTATTATGGCTTTAATATTTTTGCATATGGTTAGAAACGGATTTGCTGAACATGTAACAAATGATTTTTTTAACGCGGTTAATAACAAATTTACCCCGACGTTGCTTTGTATATCAGTTATATTATTTGTTTTAATATATGGAGGGTTATGGTGGTGGGGTGTTAAAAATTATGACGTAGATCCAAAAGATAATAATCCGGAACCGTGGTGGAAAAAAGGAACACTGAATACCATTATATGGTTTATTCTATTTTGTGTGTATATAATTGCTATAGTTATGTTTGGAGTTCCAATTGGCGCTTTTGCTATATGCGGGTTTTTCTTTTTCTATTCCTTTTTTGCGAT
>Ga0214923_10003049_pt1 | contig 21421 bp, 15 predicted proteins | sample LL1510_MetaG_FD_177993 | JGI IMG/M metagenome (GOLD analysis project Ga0214923, IMG submission 177993) | Freshwater microbial communities from Lake Lanier, Atlanta, Georgia, United States - LL-1510 | ecosystem: Environmental > Aquatic > Freshwater > Lake | place: USA: Georgia | collected...
CGCGGCCCGAGGTGTTCAACCACAACACGGAGACGGTGCCGCGGCTCTACCGCACCGTCCGCGGCCGCAAGAGCGTGTACGCCTGGACGCTCGAACTCCTCGCCCGGGCCAAGCGGCTCGTGCCCGGGGTCAGGACCAAGAGCGGCCTGATGCTCGGCCTGGGGGAGACCCGCGAGGAGCTCTTGGACGTGTTCGCCGACCTCATCGACCACGGCGTCGACTACCTGACGCTCGGCCAATACCTCCAGCCCACGCTCGATTCGCTGCCGGTCGAGCGATACGTGCCCCCCGAGGAGTTCGACGAGCTCGGGCGAATCGCCAGGGACTTGGGCTTCCGCAAGGTGGCCAGCGGGCCGCTCGTGCGGTCGAGCTACCACGCCCGCGACATGGCCGAGGACGGGCTCGGTGACGAGCCGACCCGGCAGACCGGTATCATGGCGTCGTGAGTCCAGGAATTCCGAGCTCCCCTTGGCCTCAGCTCCTGCCGACGAGCATCGCCGTGACCACACCGCTTGACCAGGTCCGCCTCTCGGCCCGCGAGCGCGCCGGAATTCGCCGGGCCATGGCCACGGCCTGCCGGGAAACCGCCGCCGCTTGGAAGCGGATCATCCTGTTCGGTTCGCGGACCGACCCGGCCCGCCGAGGCGGCGACATCGATCTGCTCGTGGAGATCGGGCCGGAGCCGGCGGTGGACGCCTACCGGCTGCAGCAGCGACTCCGGCTCGCGCTCGAGGACGAGTTGGGCCCGCAGCGATTCGATCTCGTCCTCGACGACGGCACGGCCGCCGGCGGCTTCGCCGATCTTGCCCGGGCCCAGGGGGTGGAACTGTGGTCGAACAGTTGAAGCGGCTGTTGCGGGACCAGCTCGCCCTGATGCAGGCCGCGGCCCAGGTGCTCGAGGAATCCCGGGCCCGGGTGGCGGTCCTTGGCGATCGCCTCGGCGGTGATCTATCGGTCGGGGAGCGGGAGTCGTGCGAGGCGCTGACCGCCCGGTTCGCTCGGCTCAACGACTTTCTCGTCCGGCGGGTGTTGCGGACCCTCGACCAGATCGAGTTGATGGACGAGGGAACTCCACTGGATCGGCTCCAGCGGGCGGAGGCCCGCGGCCTGATCACGACGGTGGACCGTTGGCGGGAGCTCCGGCTCCTCCGCAATGCGATCGCGCACGACTACCTGATCGAGAGTGCCGACCGCGTCCTGGCGGAGTCGCTCGTCGCCGCACCTGAACTGCTCGAAACCGTCAGCCGGATCCTCCGCTACGTCAGCGCCAAGGGCCACGCCTGAGCGCTGCACCGCGGGGCAGCGAGCGCGCTCAGTTGATCCCCGGGCCGCGGGTTCCGAAAGCTCGCCGCTGCTTCGGCGGCCAGCCCGCTCGGCAGTGCGGCAGGTCCTGCAGATCAGCCGGCGGTGCGGTGACGTCGCGTGCCCCGCGACGCCGCTCCCGGAATGTCCGTCCGCCGCCGCGACGGCGCGAACCAGCGTCACGTCGCCTCGCCTTCCTCGAGGCCGTGCTCGAGGAGTTTCTTCCGGAGCGTGTTGCGATTGATGCCCAGCCGCGCCGCGGCCTTCAACTGCACGCCGCCGCAGGCCGCGAGCATCTGCGCGATCAGTTCCCGCTCCACGCGGCTGACCACCCGGTCGAAGAGGGCGTCGTCGCCGGCCGGCGCCGTGGCCAGACCCTGCTCCACGAGCTCCCGGGCGAGGCTGTCGAGATCGCCGCCACGGCCCGGCATCACGGCCGTCTCCCGGCCGCCGCGGATGCCGGCCGGCAGCAGGTCGCAGGTGATCTCGTCGCCGGGGGCCATCACCACGCACCGCTCCACCACGTTCTGCAGTTCGCGGACGTTACCCGGCCAGTGGTAGCGGACGAGCGCCTCCGCCGCGTCCTTCTGGATGTGCACCACGTAGCGGTCGTTCTGCTCGTTGTAGATCTCGAGAAAGTGGGCCACGAGCAGCGGGATGTCCTCCCGCCTGGCCCGCAGCGGCGGCAGCACGATCGGCACCACGTTGAGCCGGTAATAGAGATCCTCCCGGAAGCTCTCCTTGGCCACCTCGTCGAGCAGGTCGCGGTTGCTCGCGGCGATCACGCGGGTATCGACCCGGATCGTCTCGGTGTCGCCCACCCGCTCGAACTCCCGCTCCTGGAGCACCCGCAGCAGCTTCACCTGGAGCTTCGGGGTCGTGGAGTTGATCTCGTCGAGGAAGATCGTGCCGGTGTGGGCCGCCTCGAACCGGCCGGCCCGGTTGGCCACCGCGCCGGTGAAGGCCCCGCGGACATGGCCGAACAGCTCGCTCTCGAGCAGGCTCTCCGAGAGGGCGCCGCAGTTGACCCGGACGAAGGGCCCGCTTCCCCGCGGCGAGAGCTCGTGGATCGCCTTGGCGATCAGCTCCTTGCCGGTGCCCGTCTCGCCGAGCAGGAGCACCGAGGCGTTGGAGGCCGCCACCCGCCGGGTCATGGCGTAGACCTCGAGCATCGCGGGGCTCGAGCCGATCAAGCCGGCGATCGGGGCGGTCGGCGGCTGGTCACCGTCGGGGGCGGATGGGCGCAGCATCGGCGGGGGAAATCGTGTTCTTCCTGCCCGCCGCCTCGAGCACGTCCAGAATGTCGCCGGCGGCACGGCGGGCCGTGTCGACCGTGGCCCGATTGTACCGTCCGTAGGCGGCCAGCATCTGACGGCTTTCGAGCAGGATTCCCCAGCGATCCACGCTGGCCTCGAAGGCCGACTTGGCCACCAGTCGGGCGGGCTCGGGGAGGTCGCCGCGGCGGGCCTCCTGCTCGAGGGCCGCCTGGGCTCCGGCCCGGCCCATGGAGGCCAGGAGCGACGCGGCCGCCCCGTAGAGCTGTTGGTTCGACAGGGCGAGTTCGGCCGTCTCCTGGGCGGGCGAAACATCCCAGCCACGGCGACCGAGCCGGCCCAAGAGCCCGAGCGCCTCGCGGGCCCGCACGAGCCGCACCTCCGCCGCCGTGTTGCGGCTGGCCGGATCGACCGCGGCCGGGCCGGCGGCCTGCGCGAGCAGGTCGGGAAACCGCGGCGCGAGGATCTGCCTGCCGGTCTCCGGATCGACGACGGGCTCGAACAGGCTCTCGAGCCGGTCGACGATCGCCACCCGGTCGAGGTCGCAGAACGAGAGGATCAGCCGGGCGAGATACTTGCCCCGACCGTCGTCGTCGAGCGGATCGACGACGACCATCACGGCCGGAATGTCGCCGAGCCCCTGCTGCTGGAGGAGCTGCGTCGTTTCGAGCGCGGTCGGCGAGATCAGGCGCGACGCCAGGATCACGAGCACGGTGTCGGCATTGCCACGGGCGGCGAAGATCGCCTGCCTCCCGCTCCGGACCACGACGGGCTCGTAGCCGTGGCGGGACACGCCGGCGGCGAGTTCATGGGCCACGGAAAGCTCGGGATGGGCCACGACGACCCGGTCGCGGCCGGTGGCGGTGGCGGCGAACATGAGCGTCTCGAGCACGCGGCTCGACCCCCGGTAGGGCCGCTCGCCGGCCGCCAGTGCGAGGCCGCGCGCCGCGGCGAACTGGAGCGTGGCGTCGGGCACGCCGAGCGCCCTGACGAGCGACTCGCGAACCGCCGGAGGCAGCGTGCCGGGCATGCCGGCCGGCGCCGTGACCGCCTCTCCCTCCGGCGCCAGCGGCAGCGTCACCGCCGCCGCGGCCTGCCACAGGCCCCGCTCGATCGCCTGGTCGAAGACGCGGCCGGCCGTCTCCACGGAGAAGCCGTCGGGGCCGGCGAGCGCCTCGCGGACCTTCGCCGGCGGCACCCGTTCGAGCACCGTCAGCGGATCGCCCCCCGTCACGAGCAGCGTCTCGAGCTGGGCCAGCAGCACCAGTTCGATCGTGGCCGGGTCGGTCGCGGCCAAGGCCTGCAGATCGCGGGCCAGATGCGTCGCCTCGCGGGCCCGGGCCACCCGGGGCGGCACGTCCACCCGCTCGAAGGCCTTCGCCTGCGGATTCCAGAATCGCCGGGCGACGGTGCCGTTCACGTCTCCGCCGAAGGCCGCCGCCGCACGGGCCGGGTCGCCGATCGGCTCGAGCGAGAGGTGATCGACGAGGGGCAGGCCCGCCGGCGTGAGCAGCTGGTCGAGAGAGGACGCGATCATCGCCGTCGCCGCGACCCGCGACGGCGGCGCGGCCGGTGAGCCACGGCCGCGGGCCCGCGCATCGAGCAGCTGCCGGGCCGCCGCGGCGGCGGCCGGGGGCGTGCCGGGCACGAGCGCCGGCGCGAGCAGAAACCGCTCGATGCCCTCGGCCTCGCTCGCGGCGAGCGCCCCGATCACGCCGGCCCAGTCCTTGGGATCGCCGGTGCCCAGCCAGTCGAGCAGCGGCTGCCGCGCCTCGGGCCCGAGCCGCGCCACCAGCCCGCGGGCCAGGTCGCGCTGCCGCGGTTCGACCACCGCCCCGGGGTCGAGCAGCGGCACGAGCGCGGGAAGGGCGTCGATCCCGGCGCGGGCCAGGCTGTCGGCCGCGGCCTGCCGCGCGGCCGCGGCCGGGCTGCCCAGGTCGGCGGCCGCCTTCGCCATCAGCCCCGGGTCGCGCCTGCGGATGCGGCCCGCTTCCAGGATCGCCCGCACGAGCTTGGCCGCGGCCGGCTGCCGCTCCCGCACCACCCGGTCGAGTCGGACGAGCGCCGCTTCGTCGGTCGCGTCGGCCAGATCCGCGAGCATGTCGGGGGCGGCGGCGCCTGCCTTGTCTGCCAGCGTCGCCAGCTTGGCGAGATACTTCTCGGCGGCCGCGGCCGCGTCGACGCTGCCGGCCTTGAGGGCGGCGTCGAGCAGCGTCTCGGGCGTCTCGCCGCCCGGCAACGCGAGCGAGGCGTCGAGCGAATCGACGACGGCCCGCTGGATCGGGTCGAGCGGCAAGGCGGCGTCCTGCGCCAGCACGGGCGCCGCGCAGCACGCCGCCACGAGCACGAGCCAAGCCCATGGCAAACCCGCCGCGCGTCGTGCGTCGCCCCCGGCCATCCCTGCTTCCGCGTCGCCGTCGGTCAGCCCGCGGCGACACCCAGCCGCCGCCGCCACCAGTCCATCTGGTCGGCCACGGCCGCCGGGGCGGTGGAGCCGAAGCTCTGCATCCGCTCAACTGCCCGGGATGCCCCCAATGCCCCGCGCAGGGCGGCGTTCCAACCGGCATAATCCCGCGAGATTTCCTCGTCGGAAAGCTCCGCCAGCGACACGCCCAGGGTCATCGCCCGCCGCACGAGGTGCCCCACGATCTCGTGGGCGGTCCGCTGCGGCACGCCCTGGGCGATCAGCGCCTCCATCAGGCTCGTGGCGTCGAGGTGGCCGTGGTGGATCGAGGCGGCCAGCCGCTGCCGGTCGAACGTCGCTCCGGCCACGAGGGGCCCGGCCACGCCGAGCACCGCCTCCAGCGTGTCGATCGAGTCGAAGATCGCCTCCTTGTCTTCCTGGAGGTCACGGTTGTAGGCGGTGGGCAGACCCTTCAAGAGCACGAGCAGACCCTGGAGATTGCCCACCAGCCGGGCCGACTTGCCCCGCACGAGTTCGAGCACGTCGGGATTGATCTTCTGCGGCATGATGGAACTGCCGGTGCAGAAACCCTCGGGGAGCAGGATGAACCCGAACTCCTGCGTGCTGTAGATCACCCACTCCTCGGCCCACTGCGAGAGGTGCACGCCCGCGAGCGCCACCACGAAGGCCAGCTCGCAGACGAAGTCGCGGTCGCTCGCGGCATCGAGGCTGTTGGCCGCCACGGCCTCGAAGCCGAGCGCCTCTCGCACATGCTCACGGTCGATCGGCAGGCTCGTGCCCGCCACGGCCCCCGACCCGAGCGGCAGGACGTTGGTCCGCCGCCGGCAGTCGGCCAGCCGGTCGCGATCGCGGCCGAACTTCTCGCACCAGCCGAGCAGCTGGTGGGCGGCGAGCACGGGCTGGGCCCGCCGCAGGTGCGTGTAGGCGGGGATCACGAGATCCTGCTCCCGCTCCGCCATCCCCAGGAACGCCCGCTGAAGCTCGGCCAGGCCCGCGTCCAGCCGGTCGATCGCCCGCCGGCAGTAGAGCCTGAGGTCGGTGGCCACCTGATCGTTGCGGCTCCGGGCCGTGTGGAGCTTGCGGCCGGTGTCACCGAGCCGCGCGGTGAGCGCCGACTCGATGTGCAGATGGATGTCTTCCTTGGCGACGGTGAACTCGAACCGCCCGGCCCGGATCTCGCCGCGGATCTCCTCGAGCGCCTGGGCGACCGCGTCGGCCGCCTGCACCGAGATCAACCCGACCGAGGCGAGCATCCGGGCGTGGGCGATCGAGCCGTCGATGTCGTCGTCGGCCAGCCGCTTGTCGAACGAGACGCTCTCTGAGAAGGCCTCGACGCGGGCGTCGGTGGGCTCGCGAAACACGCCGCCCCAGGCTTTCTGCGGACCACTGGACTGGGACATGCGTGGACTCCGACGGGGTGGGTGCCCGAGCGTAACGTGGGCCGGCCCGTACTTCAAAAGCCGTCAGTCCGTGGCGACGCAGGCTCGGGGGTGCCCGTGCCATCTCGCCGGACGCTCGCGGGTAACGCTGGCTCGGGATTGCCCGTACCATCTCGCCGGACGCTCGCTTCAGGCATCCTGCCTTCCGCTCGCTCGGAGGAAACCTCGCTTTCGCCCTCCGGGCTGCGCTCGGTTTCCTACGCCGCTCGATTGGCACGGGCAACCGCGAGCCGTCCAACGGTTGAGGAAGCCACCTACGGATTCGTCTGAAGGAACGTCGCGCCCAAGACCGCTACACTCGATGATCCCGGGTTTATAGTTCAGCTCTTTGGCTTTTCCCCATGCTCACGCCCGATGAACTCCTGGGGCCCGACGGCCGGCTGGCGGCGCGGCTGGCGGGCTGGGAGTCGCGGCCCCAGCAGCTCGAGATGGCCAGGCTCGTCGCCGAGGCGATCCGCACGCGGCGGCATGCGATCGTGGAAGCGGGCACCGGGACGGGCAAGAGCCTCGCCTACCTCGTGCCGGCGGTGCTGGCGGCCACGGCCGACCAAGCCGAGCCGGTGCGGGTTTCCCGGTCGTCCGGTGGCGATGCGGGTGATCCCGACGCCGACTGGGATGACGAGCCGGACCAGCCTGCCACCGGCGCCCGCCCCGGCCGGGTCGTGATCTCGACCCACACGATCGCGCTCCAGGAGCAACTGATCGACAAGGACATCCCGCTCGTCGCGGCGGTGATGCCGCGGGAGTTTTCGGCCGTGCTCGTCAAGGGCCGCGGCAACTACCTGAGCCTGCGGCGGCTGCGGCTCGCGCTCGAGCGGGCCGGCAGCCTGTTCACCGACGACGCCGAGCGGGCCGAACTCGTGGGGATCGCCTCCTGGGCCAGGCACACCGCCGACGGCACGCTCTCCGACCTGCCCACGCTCCCCTCCGACCACGTCTGGGACGAGGTGCGGAGCGACTCGGGCAACTGCATGGGGCGGGCCTGCCCCACGCACGGCCAGTGCTTCTATTACGCCGCCCGCCGGCGGATGCAGCACGCGCAGGTGCTGGTCGTCAACCACGCGCTGTATTTCGCCGACCTCGCCATGCGGCGAGCCGGGGCGAGCCTGCTGCCGCCGCACGAGATCGTGGTCTTCGACGAGGCCCACACCCTCGAGGCGGTGGCCGGCGACCACCTCGGCGTGGGCGTGTCGAGCGGCGGCGTGGAGCGGGTGCTCGCGCGGCTGGCCAACGAAAAGACCGGCCGCGGGCTGCTCTCGCACTACAAGCTCGACGAGCTCGAGCCGCTGGTCCGCCACTGCCGCCGCGCGGCGGAGGGATTCTTCGCCCAGGTCCGCGCGGCCTGCCGGGGCCGGAGCGAGCCGCCCTGGCGGGTCGCGGCCCCGGGGCTCGTCGCCGACACGCTCGGTGAACCGCTCGCCGACCTCGCCCGGCGGCTCCGCGCCGCCGCGGCCGCTCTCCCGCATCCTCCGGAACGACACGACCTGCTTTCGCTCGCCGACCGCCTCGACGGGCACGCCGCCGCGATCGACACCTGGCTCGGCCAGAAGGCCACCGGCTACGTCTGGTGGGTGGAGAGCCAGCGGGGCCGGCGCGGCCGCGAGCGAACGACGCTCTCGAGCGCGCCGGTGGACGTCGGCCGGGTGCTGCGGGAGGAACTCTTCGGACGGATCGGCACGGTCGTGCTCGCGAGCGCGACGCTCGCGGTGGAGGCGGCCCGGCGGCCGTCGCCGGACGACGACGAACAGGCTGTCGCCGAAGCTCCGAACACCGACGCGACCGCCTTCGCGTTCGTCCGCGACCGGCTCGGCGTTCCCGACACCGCCCTCGCCGCCCGGCTCGGCAGCCCCTTCGACTACGCCCGCCAGGCCCGGCTCGTGCTCGTGGACCGGCTGCCCGACCCGGCCAACCGCGAGGCCTTCGACGCGGCGGTCGTGACGATGATCCGGCGGCACGTGACGCGAAGCGAGGGCCGGGCGATGGTGCTGTTCACGAGCCACCAGGCGCTCAAGGCGGCCTCGGAGCAGCTGGCCGGGTGGTGCGTGCGGCGGAACTACCGGCTCGTCAGCCAGGCCGACGGCCTGCCGCGGTCGCGGATGCTGGAGGCATTTCGGGAAGGGCCCAACAGCGTGCTGTTGGGCACCGATGGCTTCTGGCAGGGCATCGACCTGCCGGGCGATCAGCTCGTGACCGTGATCATCACGCGGCTGCCCTTCGCCGTGCCCGACCGGCCGCTCGTGGCCGCGCGGATCGAGGCCATCACGCAGGCCGGCGGCAACGCCTTCGCGGAGTATCAGCTGCCCGAGGCCGTGCTCAAGCTGAAGCAGGGTTTCGGGCGGCTGATCCGCACCGCCGAGGATCGCGGCACGGTCGTGATCCTCGACCCGCGGATCATCACGAAGCCCTACGGCCGCGTGTTTCTCGAGAGCCTGCCGCCGGCGACGGTCGAGGTCGAGCCGCTCGCGGAGGCGTGAGCCGGTTACGGGAGCACGGCGACGGCGTTTCCATCGCGCGGCATCAGCAGCAGATCCCACACCCCGTCGACCGTGCCCATCCGCGGGTCGTGGCCCGTCTTGACCCCGTCGATGTCGGGATCGGTCAGCTCGCGCCGCGAGACGCCGGGCTCTATCGTCCGCACCGAACCATCGGCCATGGCCACCTCGAGCCCCGACCCGTGCAGGCCCTGCACCCGCCAGTTGTTGCAGGCCGTCCGGACGGGCGCGTTTTGGAACATGTAGGTGTTGATCACGCCGTTCCAGTCGATGCCGAAGTTGTGGGAGTGTTGCCAGCGGTAGTCGTTCCACCAGGCGAACCGAAACGCGCCGTCGCACTGCCGCATCCCTTCGGCCAGCAGGATCACGTTGGACAGGCCGTCGCGGAGGGCCGCGAACGGCAATGGCGACTGCCAGGCGTTGCTCACCAGGCTGAAGCTGCCGGCCGCGTTTCGCCGCAGGGGCACGAAGGCATGGAGGTTCGCCTGGTAGTTCGTCAGGCTCCAGGGCTTGTTGTTGCGCCAGATCACCATCCGGTCCGCGGGAATCTCGCTCGGGTCGGCGGGGCACCGCAGCGTCGAGGGCGCCACCGCATCCCAGGCCTCGACCTTCTGCACGGTCGTCTGGGTCGTCTCGTAGACCGGCGGGGTGCCGACCGGGGGAACCCACGTCCGCGGCGGCCCCACCCAGACCCGCTCGGTCCGCGTCCAGGTGTGGCCGACGTGGTCGGTCACCTCGATCGTCCTGGTCTCCCAGCGGCCGCCGTTGTCCTGCCAGTAGCCCGGCTTGTAATCCGGACTCGCGGGCGTGACGAGCACCTGCGTGACCGTCTCCGTGACGGTGGTCGCGGGACCGGCCGTCATCCGGGCGTGGGTCGTGGTCTGCTCGAGGTAGGGCAGGATGTGGACGATCCAGCTGCCGTGCAGCCGCCGCGGACCGGTGGTCGGGAAGTAGCCCCAATAGGTGGGCACGGTCTCGTTGGCCACGTGGAAGTGCTGGGTGGCGAGGGCCAGCTGCTTGAGGTTGTTGCCGCACTGCGTGCGGCGCGCGGCCGAGCGGACGGCCGCCAGCGCCGGCATCAGGAGCGCGGCGAGGACCACGACCACGCCGATCGACACGAGCAGTTCGACGAGGGTGATGCCGCGGAAGCGATGCGGGCGGCGACGGCACCGGAATCGCGGCGTCGCGGAGGCGCGTCGGTTGCAGGACATGCGTCGTCTCCAGCCAGGCGGCGGGCCCGCCGCCACCCTTTGGCCACCCCTCGATTGACGGGCAGCGTAGCGGCGGGGGCCGGCACGGTCAACGCAGCACGCAGGCGGCCGGGAGCCACTTCACCGCCCGAGTTCGAGCTCGGCCCAGGTCGTGGGATCGCTCTCCCACGGATACTCCGGCGGCGCGTAGCAGGGAACCTGGCCGAGCCGGCGATCGACCAGGGCGGCGAAGAATCCGAGCCGGGGAATCTCCGCGGGCTCCCAGCCGGGCAGCGCGGCGGCCGAGAGGAACGCGTCCACCTGCCAGCCGTCGGCTGTGAGCTTCGCCTCGATCGCCGTCGCTCCCGCGGGCAGTTCCGCCGGCAGCTCGCTGGTTCGGGGAATGATGGACGGCACGACCACCGGCCGGTCGGCCCGCGGGCCGCCCCCGGTGGGCAGGAGGGCGAGCCGCCTGCAGAACCGCCCGGCCCGATGGCTCTCGCCCGTCGGCCGCGTCGCGATCCAGAGGTGCAGGCCGTCGCTGTCCTCCGGTTTCGTCGGCTGACACCAGCGGTCGCGGCCCACGCTGCGGGCGATCCCGCGGAAGGCGATCCCCTCGTCGTTCCAGGCGGCGAAGAGTTCCAGCACGTCGGGCACGCCGGTCACGCTCGCGAGCGACGGCAGCCGACAGGCCTCGTCGATGCCCCACGCGGCCGGCGGCCAGAGCTTGTCCCGCCGGCGGCAGGGCAGCCTGAGCCTGAACAGCGCGGCCGGGTTCACGAGCGGGCTCAATGCCGGGCCTCCTGGGGCGGCACCGCGGCCTCGGGCCCTTGCCCCGCCCGCAACGCCACGAGCGTCGCGCGGACCTGCTCCCGCGTGCCCACCGCTGAGTAGACGAGGTACGGATGCGACCCGGCGGCCAGCCCGGCCGCGTCGGCCTCCCGAACCACGCAGTTCCACTTCACCACCTTCTGGTCCGGGAAGGAAAAGCGGCCATAGGTCGGAGGCCGGCCGGTCGTGCGCGCCATGGCCGGGCTCCAGCAGCCCATCGCATGCTCGCCGTCGGCGGTGGCGAGGATCACGGGCAGGAGCTGCTCGCCCGGCCCCGGACCGAGCTCCACGAGCGAGCCGTCGGGCCGAAGCCCGAGGAAGGTGCCGAACTCGGGCGGCATGTAGCCGGTCAGGATCTCGAAGGTGGCCCGCTCGTGCCGCTCGTCGGCCGGCAGCGTGAACGTGACCGCGTGGCGGATGGCATGCTCGAGTTCGCCCACGCCGATCCGCACGTGCTTCTCGAGCAGGTGGTTGGACAGCGCCGTCGTGTTCAGGGCCGGGTTGCCGCCGCTGGCCTGGCCGGGACGGAGCCAGAAGGCCATCTGCGTGACCGTGACGAGTTCGCGGTCGCGGGCCGAAAGATAGAGCAGCCGGCTCGAGCTCGTGGGCCCGGCCATGTCCCGCTCGCAGCCGGCCTCGGTGGGATTGAAGCATTCATTCAAAAGCTTGCCGTCGACGTCGAGGTTCGAGGCGCTCTGCAGCTGCCGGCCGTGGTCGAGCGAATCGATGAACTCGCGGCCTCTCCAGGTGAGCGAGTGAATCGCGCCGGCCAGCCGGGACGTGGTCGTGATCACGATCTCCGAGCCGCCGGCCGCGCCGCGAATCACGGCATCGCCCGCGGCGCCCGGGGCCGCGGGTGAATCGGCCACCGCCGCTGACGCGGCCCAGAGGCTCACCGCCACGATCCGGATCCACCGCATGCCGCGCTCTCCTGCCCGAAACGTCCTGGGGTCGACCGGCCATCATATCCCCACGCGTGCGGCCCGGCCGCCGGTGGGTTACAACCGCCGCCGCCGCCCGTCGGCCAACGTCATCCGAAACCCCGGAGCCTGTGCCGTGCCTCCGCTGCCGGCCTTCCCCGCGGCCCGCGCCACGATCGTCGCCGCCCTCGCCTGGTTGCCGTGTGCCGCCGCGGAGGCGACACGCCCCAACGTGGTCATCATCTACGCCGATGATCTCGGCTACGGCGACGTGCGGTGTTACAACCCCGAGCGCGGTCGGATCCCCACGCCGCACATCGATCGGCTCGCGGCCGAAGGGATGCGATTCACCGACGGCCATTCCTCGAGCGGCGTCTGTTCGCCGTCGCGCTACACGCTGCTGACCGGCCGCTACCACTGGCGGACACGGCTCAAGGCCGGCATCGTCGGCGTCTGGGAGCGGCCGCTGATCGAGCCGGATCGGCTCACGATCGCAGGCCTCGCCAAGCGGCACGGCTACCGCACGGCGGCGATCGGCAAATGGCACCTCGGCTGGGACTGGCCGCTCGCCGAGGGCGACAGGCAGCTGCTCGGCCAGAGCGCCAAGGGACGGCCCAGGCCCGGCCCCGGTGACGTCACCGAGCGTCAGCGGGCGGCCTGGCAGCGAATCTTCTCCCAACCGATCCCGGGCGGGCCGACGACCCACGGCTTCGACACCTACTTCGGCACCGACGTTCCCAACTGGCCCCCCTACTGCTTCATCGAGAACGACCGCACCGTCGGCATCCCGACCACGCTCCTGCCGCCGAGCGAGTTCCAAAGCCATCGGGCGAGCACCCAGGGGCCGGCGCTCGCCGGCTGGCGGCTGGAAGCCGTGCTGCCCTCCCTGCGGGATCGGGCGGTGGCGTTCATCGAGGAGGCGGCCGAGGGAGCGCCACCCTTCTTACTCTACCTGCCGCTCACCTCGCCCCACACACCGCTGGCGGTCAACGAGCCCTGGCGGGGCAGGAGCGGCCTCGACAACGCCTGCGCGGATCTCGTGATGGAGACCGATGCGGTCGTGGGCGACGTGCTCGCCGCGCTCGACCGGACCGGCGTGGCAGACCGCACGCTCGTGGTGTTCACGAGCGACAACGGCTTCGCTCCTTACGTCGGCGCCGCCGATCTGGAGGCGCGGGGGCATTTCCCGAGCGGGCCGCTGCGCGGCTACAAGAGCGACGCCTGGGAGGGAGGCCACCGTGTGCCCTTCATCGTGCGCTGTCCGGGAGTCGTGCGGCCCGGCAGCGTCTGCGACGCGCTCGTGCACCAGGCCGATCTGATGGCCACGCTGGCCGACCTCCTCGATGCGGAGCTTCCCGCCGATGCCGGCGAGGACAGCGTCAGCCTGCTGCCGCTGCTCCAGGGCGGCCGGGAGCCGGTGCGACGACACGCCGTGAGCTGCTCGATCCGCGGCCTGCCCTCGATCCGCGACGGCCGGTGGAAGCTGATCCTCGGCAAGGGCTCGGGAGGCTGGTCGAAGGGAGGCGACGACGGTCCCGACGTGCAGCTCTACGACCTCGCCACCGACCTGGGCGAGCGGCGGAATCTCGCCACCGACCAGCCGGAGCGGGTGGCGGCGCTGAAGGCCGCCCACGAGGCGGTCGCCGCCGGCCGGAGCCGCCCGGCCGCCCCCCCGGCCGAGTGACGGTGGCGGCGGCCTGCGCACGAAACGCGTCGTATAGTTGGTAACGATGGCGGAAGCCTTGCGGGCGCGGCGGCCGGCCGACCCCCGCGACGGCTGGCATCCCGCCACGAGGAACTGCCAGCCCCATGCGTGTGCTCGAGGTGGCCAGCGAGGCCGTCCCCTTCGCCAAGACCGGCGGGCTGGCCGACGTGGCCGGCGCCCTGCCGGGAGCGCTCGCACGGCTCGGCTGCGACGTCACGCTCGTGCTGCCCGGCTATCGCGAGGCGCTTTCCAAGGGCCTGCCGATCGAGCCGACGGGCCTCGAGTTCGAGGTGCCGATCGGCACGCGGCGGCCGCTGGCCCGCATCCTCCGCTGCCAGGTGCCCGGCTCGCCGGTGACGGCCTTGCTCGTGGCCAACGACGAGTTCTTCGATCGCCAGGCGCTCTACGGCGGCGCCGAAGACTACCCCGACAACGCGCAGCGGTTCATCTTCTTCTCGCGGGCCGCGATCGAACTGGCCTGCCGGCAAGCCGCCTCCTTCGACATCATCCACTGCCACGACTGGCAGACGGGCCTGGTGCCGGCCTACCAGAAGACCCTCTACCGCTCCTGGCCCGCCGTCGCCGCCGCCCGCACGGTGATGACGATCCACAACATGGCCTACCAGGGCCTGTTCTGGCACTGGGACATGCTGCTGACGGGCCTCGACTGGAGATACTTCAACTGGCAGCAGATGGAGTTCCATCAGCAGCTGAACCTGCTCAAGACCGGGCTCGTGTTCGCCGACGCGCTCACCACGGTGAGCCCCACGTACGCCCGCGAGATCCAGCACGCCCCGGGCGGCCGGGGGCTCGAGGGCCTGCTGGCAGCCCGGGCGCCGGCGCTCGCGGGCATCGTCAACGGGATCGACACCGCCGCCTGGAATCCCGGCACCGATCCGCACATCCCGCGGCACTACGGCGAGCCCGACGTCGCCGCGGGCAAAGAGGCCGCGCGGGTGGCCCTGGCGGCCCGCCTGGGACACGCCGCGCCCGACGCCCGGCCGCTGGTGGCGTTCGTGGGCCGACTCGCGGAGCAGAAGGGGGTCGACCTCGTGGTCGAGCTCATCGGCCGGATGGCGGGCACCGGCCGGGCTCGCTTCGTCGTGCTCGGCGCCGGCGACCCGGCCGCGGAGGAGTCGGTGCGTAGGGTGGCGGCCTCCTTTCCCGGCACGGTCGACGTCGTGATCGGCTTCGACGAGGGGCTCGCCCATCTCGTCCAAGCCGCCGCCGACATCGTCCTCGTGCCGAGCCGGTTCGAGCCCTGCGGCCTGACGCAGCTCTATGCCCAGCGGTATGGCGCGATTCCCGTCGTGCGGGCCACCGGCGGCCTGGTCGACACCGTCGTCGATGCCACGCCCGAGGCGATCCGCGATGGCCGGGCCACCGGCTTCGCCTTCGGCCCCTGCGAGGCCGGCGCGCTGGTGCATGCCGTGGAGCGGGCCCTCGACCTGCACGCCGACCGTGATCGCTGGACGGCCCTGGTCCGGCACGCGATGCGCCAGGACTGGTCATGGGACTCGAGCGCCCGGGAATACCTCCGGCTCTTCGAGCGGACGCTCGCCGCGCCGCCGGCGGCCGTAGGCTGAGCGCCGCCGCGGCCCGAGCCGCCCTGGTAAACGGGGCTGACCCTGCGGCCAGGCGGAAGCCGGGTCAAGCCGGGGCCACCCCTGCGACCGATACAGGTGGCATGTCACACCGAACCGTCACAAGCCGGATCATCGTTCTCGGCACGAGCCTGGTGGCGGGCATCGTCGTGGCCGCCCTCGCCTCCGCCGGCGAGCCCCCCTGCGGCCGCTGCGGCGGCACCGCCGCCGGCACCACCTATCCCTGCCGTGACAACGGCTGCGGACCGCGCTACTGCGGACCCGAACACTGGCGGGATCCCTGCGCTGGCTGCGGTCGATGGGTCGGCTGCCAAGGCACCCGCCAGGGTCCCGACATGCTGGCCCCGTGGCAGCTGCCCCCGGGCCGCGGCTTCACGAAACCGTCCGACCTCGGCTACCAGCGGCCGATCGGCGTCTGCGGCGAGGGCGCGGCCTGCGAGGAGTGCGAGTCGTGCGGGCCGACGCCGCATCACGCCTGGGGCTGGCTGCGGCCCGCGACCTGGTTCTGAGCCGCCGCGCGGGCGGCGAGCGTCGCGGCAAAGGTGATCTCGTCGCCGTGCCTGCGGCAGGCCTCGAGCAGCGTCTCCCATTGGCCCGACGAAGCGGCCAGTTCGACGAGCGACGGCAGCATGCCCGCCGCCTGCATGCCGCTCGGAGGGCCCCCGTCGCGCGGCCGATCGACCGCCGCCTGGAGCGCTTCGGCGTCACGGCCGACGCGGTGGAGCAGGAGCACCAGCGTGTCGGCCGGCAGTGTGCCCGTGTCGAGCGGATCGGCCGCGACCGCGGCCCGGCGAAAGAACGCGGTCGCCTCCGCCACGTCGCGACCGAGCTGCGCGCCGAAGAAGTGCCGCGAGGCCTCGCCGACTTGTTCGAACGGCGGCTCGCCCGGATAGGTCACGTCGTCCGGCAGCCGGCAGGCGTAGACGGACAGTTCCCAGGCACGGCGGAGCGTGGGCTCGTCGGTGCAGACCCGCGCGATCCGGAGCACCGATTGGAGGTGCGAGACATCGACGTGAAGGCTCGGGTCACCGACGAGCCCGCCGGCCGCTTCGAGCAGGACCACGAGCGGGGCCTCGGCCGCGGCGGCCGCCGCCGTGTCGAGGCCCCGCTGCGACAGGTCGAAGGCGAGGTTCCGCACGACCTCGGCATGGAGGTGGTCGACGAGCACCCGCGCGGCCGGAGCCTGCCGCACGGCGGGCAGCCGCGAGACGGCCTGCTCGTAGGCCGTCACGGCGTTGCAGGTGCCCTGGGTGCGGAGCATGACCGCGAGGCCCAGCGCGGGATCGACCGACTCCCAGAGCGCGACGCCGAGGATCTCCTGAACGAGCCGCTGCGTCTCCTCGTCGTCGGCGTCGCCGCAGTCACCGCAGCCCGAGCCGGCTTCGTCGGCAGTCGGCACGACGCGGTCGGCGAGTTCCGCCAGCCGCCTCGCCACCTCGTCGGGAGCCGCGGCCGCCCGCAGATACATCCAGGCCGCGGCCACCTGACCCTCGGCGAGGAGCGGCCAGCCCACTTCCCGGCAGGCGGCCAGCGACCGTTCATCGAGCCGCTCCCGCGCGGCCTCGGCGAGCGGGCCCACGTCGCCCGTCAGCGGCAGTCCGAGCCGCTGTCGCGCCTCGACCATCCGCAGGTCGAAGAGCGCGTGCCACCGGCGGCGGGCGGCGAGCGATCCGGCCAGCGTCTCGAGCATCGCCTCGGGCCCGCGGTCGCGACAGGTTTCCGCCAGCGCGGTGAAGTCCGGGCCGGCAGCATCGGGATTCGGGGACGCTCGCTCGGTCATCGGGTCAGCTCCTGTCGCACCGCCTCGTAGATGAGCACCGCCACCGTCGCCGACACGTTGAGACTGTCGGCGATGCCGCGCATCGGCAGGCGAACGGTCTCGAGGGGGATCATGCCCGCCTCGGCCGCCGTCAGCCACGCGGCCGACAGCCCATTCGCCTCGCTGCCGACCACGATCGCGGTGTCACCGGCCAGGTTCACCTCGTGCCACAGGCTGCGGCCTTCCGGCGTGGCGGCCACGACCCGCCGCCCGTGTGAGCGGCACCAGTCGATCGCCTCCGGCGCGGAGGCCGCGGCGAGCGGCACGCTGAACACCGTGCCCAGGCTGGCGCGGATCACGGCCGGGTTCGCGGCGTCCGTCCCGCCAGCGCACACGATCACGCCGGCCAGCCCGGCCGCGTCGGCCGTCCGCAGGATCGCGCCCAGGTTGCCGGGCTTTTCGACCCCCTCGGCCACGAGCACGGGCCGGCCGGTGGGAAACGACACCTCGCCGAGCGCCTGGGTGCGGAAGCGGACCACGGCCACCACACCCTCGTCGCGGTCACCGAAGGCCAGCTTCTCGAAGGCGCGGGGCCCCAGTCGCACGACCTCGGCGCCGCGGGCCGCGCACGCATCGATGCACGTGGCTCGATCCGCGGCCCGCGTATCGTCGCGAGCCTCGGCCGCCACGAAGAGCTCCACGATCTCCACGCCCGCCGCCACGGCCCGCGTGATCTCCCGCAGGCCATCCACGAGCGTGAGGCCCGTCTGCCGGCGGTCACGAGCGGCACGCAACGCGGCAGCGTGTTTCACCCGCGGATTCGCCGGGCTCGTGATCGTCTCCATCAGCGTCGGCCCTTCTTTGCCACTACTATACTTGGAGCAGTTTACAGGTCGCCTCAAGCCCATCTCCTTCAAACCGCCGCGAGGGGTTGCCCCTGCCAATCGAGACGGCGTTGCTGGCAAGCGCAGGCAGGATGCCGACGCGCGGCCAGCATCGAGCGAGCGAAGGGCAGGATGCCCGGAGTGAGCGTCCGGCGAGATGGCAGGGGCAACCCCGAGCTACACCACTGATGGCATGACACGCCTCCTCGCCACCATCCTCGCGTTCGCCACCCTCGCGCCGCTGGCAGCCGCCGGACCGGACTTCAATCGCGACGTCCGCCCGATCCTCTCGAACCGCTGCTTCAAGTGCCACGGCCCCGACGAGGCCCACCAGGAGGCCGGCCTGCGGCTCGATCTCCGGGACGCGGCGGTCCGCGCGCTCGACAGCGGTGAGCGGGCGATCGTGCCGGGCCATGCCGACTCGAGCGAACTCGTCGCCCGGATCGAGAGCGACGATCCCGACCTCGTGATGCCACCCCCGCAGACGAAGGTCTCGCTGTCGGCCGACGAGAAGCGGGTGCTCCGGGAGTGGATCGCGGCGGGCGCCGCCTACGCGCCGCACTGGGCCTTCGTGCCGCCGCGCTTGCCCGCGCCGCCGGCGGTGCGCGACGACGCGTTCGTCCGCAACCCGATCGACCGGTTCGTCCTCGCCCGGCTCGAGGCCGAGGGGCTCGGGCCCGCCGCCCCGGCCGATCGCGCCACGCTCTGCCGCCGCGTCCACCTCGACCTGATCGGCCTGCCCCCCTCCCCCGATGAACTCGAGGCCTTCCTCGCCGACGCCTCGCCCGACGCCTACGAGCGACTCGTCGAGCAGCTGCTGGCCAGCCCGCGCTATGGCGAGCGCTGGGCCCGAAAGTGGCTGGACCTCGCCCGCTACGCCGACACCAACGGCTACGAGAAAGACCGTGCCCGGACGATCTGGCCCTATCGCGACTGGGTGATCCGGGCGCTCAACGACGACATGCCCTTCGACCTGTTCACGATCCGCCAGATCGCCGGCGACATGCTGCCCGAAGCGACCGTCGACGACGTCGTGGCCACGGGATTCCACCGCAACACGATGCTCAACGAGGAAGGCGGCATCGACCCGCTCGAGTTCCGCTACCTCGCGATGGTCGACCGCGTCGGCACGACGGGAGCGACCTGGCTGGGCCTGACCACCGCCTGCGCTCAGTGCCACACCCACAAGTACGACCCGCTCACCCACACCGACTACTTCCGCCTGTTCGCGCTCCTGAACAATGCCGACGAGCCGGAGTGGACGGTGCCCGGGCCCGAGTTTTCCGCCCACCGCGCGGCGATCACCGAACGGATCGAGGAGGCCTGGAAGCAACTGCCGAGCGCTTGGCCCGAGCGGCCCGATGACTGCCCGCACCCGGGCGAAGCGCCCGATCGCGAGCCGGCGCCGAAAGCGGCGTCTGAGAAGGCGGCGTGGCGGGCGCTCGAGGAGCGGTTCGCCGACTGGGACCGCGCGGAGTCGGTGCGGGCCGTCGCCTGGGTGCCGTTGCGACCGGTCGCGATGACGTCGAGCCTGCCCCACCTCACCGCCCGAGACGACGGCCGGGTGCTCGCCGGTGGCGACGCCACCAAGAGCGACGTCTATGAGATCTCGCTGCCGCCGGCAACGACGCCCGTGCGGGCGATCCGGCTCGAGGTGCTGCCCGACGAGAGCCTGCCGGAGCACGGGCCCGGACTCTGCTCGTACGAAGGTCCCAAGGGGGACTTTTTCCTGTCCGAATTCGAGGTTCACGGCGGTGGAAAGAGGCTGGCAATCGCCACGGCCACCACGTCGTTCGACGGCCAAGCCTTCGCGGGCGGAAAGACGAACGCCGCCGCCACGATCGACGGCGAGATGTCGAGCGGCTGGACCACCAACGGCGAGCAGGGAAGACCCCACGCGGCGGTCTACCGCCTCGCGGAACCCGCGCCGGCGGGAACTTCCCTCGTGGTGACGATGCGTTTCGAGCGGCACTACGCCTGCCCGCTGGGTTGTTTCCGCCTCTCGTTGGCGGATGCCGTCGACGCCGAGGCCCGCGGGCACACCGCCGCCGAGGAGATGGCGCTCGCCAAGCCGGTCGCGACGCGCACGGCCGCGGAGCGCGAACTGGTGTTCCGGAGGTTTCTCGAAACCGCCCCGGAACTGGCCGCGGCGGTGAAACAAATCCATGCCCTCGAGCGGCAGCTTCGTGCCGGCAAACGAACGCTCGTGCTGCGAGAGCGGCCGGCCGACAATCCCCGGATCACCCACCGGCACCATCGCGGCGAGTTCACGCAGCCGGAGGAGAAGGTTTCCCCGGCGGTGCCCGCCTTCCTGCCGCAACTGCCCGGGGACGCGCCGGCCGACCGCCTCGCCCTGGCCCGCTGGCTCGTCTCCCCCGACAACCCGCTCACGGCCCGGGTCACGGTCAACCGCCAGTGGCAGGCCTTCTTCGGCCGGGGCCTCGTGGCGACGGTGGAAGACTTCGGCTACCAGGGCGGGTCACCCAGCCACCCGGAACTGCTCGACTGGCTCGCCGTTTCGTTCCGTGAACCGGGCCCGACCGGCGGCCTCGGCTGGTCGCAGAAATCGCTCCACCGGCTGATCGTCACGAGCGCCACCTACCGCCAGGCATCGCAGATTCCCGCGGCGCTGGCCGCTCGTGATCCGCACAACCTGCTCCTGGCCCGCGGGCCGCGAGTCAGGTTGGAGGCCGAGATCATCCGCGACTCGCTCCTCAAAGCCGCCGGGCTCTTGTCCGACAAGATGTATGGCCCCGGCGTCCGTCCGCCGCAGCCGGCCGGCGTGACCGAGGTGGCCTATGGCTCGCCGAAGTGGGAACCCAGCCAGGGCGAGGACCGTCACCGCCGCGGGATCTACACGTTCCAGAAGCGGACCGCGCCCTTCGCCTTCACGACCACGTTCGACGGCCCCACGGGCGAGGCCTGCATCGCCCGCCGCGAGGTCTCGAACTCCCCCCTTCAGGCGCTCACGCTCCTGAACGATCCGATGTTCGTCGAGATCGCCCAGGCGCTCGGCCGCGTGGCCCTCGCCGCCGGCCCCGACGACACCTCCCGGCTCGAAGCGCTGGCGGTGCGGCTCTTGTCGCGGCGGCTCGAACCCGACGAGGGGGAGGCGGTCGCCGAGTATCTGGCCACGCAGCGGCGGCGGCTGGCCGCGGGCGAACTCGACGCGGCCCGGCTCGCCGGCGGCGAACCTGCCGCCGACGTCCAGGAACGCGCAGCCTGGACCCTCGTGGCCCGGGCCCTGATGAATCTGGACGAAACGATCGTCAAGAGGTGACCGCATGAACCATCCACTCGACGTCACCCGGCGGCACTTCTTCGCCGACTGCGGGATCGGCGTGGGCAAGATCGCCCTGGCCGGCCTGCTGACCGGGGCCCTGCGGCAGCCGGCAGCCGCAGCCGCCGCCCGGCCGCCCCACTTCCCCGGCCGGGCCAAGGCCGTGATCCAGCTGTTCATGGCGGGCGCCCCGAGCCAGCTCGAACTCTTCGACCACAAGCCGAAGCTCGCGGCGATCGAGGGCAAGCCGATCCCGCCGGAGGTGATCGGGGGCCAGCGCTACGCCTTCATCCGGCCCGACGCCGCGGTGCTCGGC
>Ga0214923_10003050_pt1 | contig 21417 bp, 15 predicted proteins | sample LL1510_MetaG_FD_177993 | JGI IMG/M metagenome (GOLD analysis project Ga0214923, IMG submission 177993) | Freshwater microbial communities from Lake Lanier, Atlanta, Georgia, United States - LL-1510 | ecosystem: Environmental > Aquatic > Freshwater > Lake | place: USA: Georgia | collected...
TAGAAAGTGAAAAACATAAAAATAATGGAAAAAGAAAAACGAGAAGTGATAAGGTATTAGAACCAAAATGTAAGCATTGTGAATATAAAACAAATAATTTAACTTGTATGAAGGTTCATTGTTTAACTCACCATTCAACAAAAGAAGATAGAAAAAAAGAGTTTAAGTATTATTGTGATAAATGTGATTTTGGAACATACGCAGAAATATTATTTACACGACATTGTGAAACAAAGAAACATAATGAATAAATTATTTCCCTTTATAATTTTTTGAATAATTACTTGATTCACCATATTTATAATAACATTTTTCACATTTATAATATTGAGTTCCAGTTGGATTGCTACAACCTCCCCAATCTTCGCAACAATGACAACTACACCCTTTATAATAATCTTCAGTAATTAAACCAAAACAATTATTTTCTCTATGTATATCGTTATATACATAAGGAATACCATATTTTATTCCTTCAAATAAAATATATTCCTCCCATTTTTCTAATAAATTTATTTTACAAATAATCTCATATACTTTTGAATTATAATTTTTTATTTCTTTTTTTATTTTTTCGGTTTCTTCAATATATAATTCAATTTTAATGCCATCAAGATCAGTAAATAAAACATATGAATAACTATATGTTGTTCCGCGCTTAATATAGAAATTTTCATAACCTAATTGTTCGTGTGTTTTTCCTCCAATTTTAATTTTTCTGTTTGTTTTATGGTTTATCCCTATTTTCCATTTTTCATAATTTTTACCATGTATGAGAATAATATTAAAATTATTTGTGGAATATGTTGTTAGATATGTAAATATGGTTTGAAAAAGAAGTTTATTGTAAGCAAAATAAGAAAAGAATACAAAAATAAATAAATTATATAATAAGTTAAGGAAAAATCAAAAATGATTTATTAAATATTGAAACAACACAATACAAATATTATAAAATAAATAGATTATTATAAATTATTTATAAATTATAAAGTAAATATATTATTATAAATAATTTTATAAATTATAAAGTAAATAAATTATATATTATTTATATAAATTATAAAGTAAATAGATTATAAATTATTTTATAGATTATTTTATAGATTATAAAGTAAATAGATTATAAATTATTTTATAGATTATAAAGTAAATAGATTATAAATTATTTTATAGATTATTATAAATTATTTATAGATTATAAAGTAAATAGATTATAAAGTAAATATATTATTATAAATTATTTTATACATTATAATAAAATATAATATGTCAAAAGATATTAATATAAAATTAAATAATAAATTAGCAGTAAAAGAAAATCCATATATTTTTGATTTTGAAACATTTGCTGGTAGTTTAAGTAAATTAGAAGAATTTTTATCAATTGCTGCTGATAATGAAGAAGCCAATAGTTATGCTAATTTATGGCTTGATAATGAAGGTTCTGTCTATAAAGATTTAGCTAATAGTCCTTTTAAAGAAGGAAATTATAGTATTGTTAAAGATGATAATGGAGATTTTATAATTAAAACTAATGGACCCCCACCAAAAGATATTAATATACAATCAGTAAATGAAAAATTTTATGGTAAAATATCAGAAAATAAATTACAAGATCCAGATATTTTGGGTGCAATAGATGATTTAGGTATAAAATCAAATTTTGATTCTAAAAATGATTGGGGTGCTATAAATCAAAAACAAATAGGAGCTTTTAGAAATCAAGATTCCTATAAAAGTTTTAAAGATTTACAAGATGCTCAACAAGCAGGTAGTGGTAGGACTGAACCCCAAAATGAAAATGATTTTATCAACCAAACTAAACAAAGCGTAGACGAATTAAAACAAAAATTAGCTAATTTAACTCAAGACAAAGTTGTAAAAGAAGATTCTAAATTTGGAAATTGGATAAAAACAGGATTAAAATTTGGAATTGGGGGTTTTGGTGCCTTAGAAATTTTAAATGCCATAAAAGCCCATCAAAATGCGATGAATGGTTGTTGGTTGGTTAATATAAATACTAATCAAAAATGTAAAGTAGGGGTTTTAACTTGTAATAATGATGATTTAAATCAATCATCGTCTTCATTTCAACTATGTACATATTGTAATCAATTTGATATAAATAATCTTACAGATAAAACAAATCCATTTCCATGTAATTCTAATACTAGTGGTACTGGTATTCCTCAATTTAATCCTTGTCCAAGAAATTTTGGCTATTGTCCAGCCCCCTCGCCATCTTCACCACCATCTTCGCCACCATCTTCGCCACCACCACCATCACCAATAGGTGGTGGGTGTACATCTAATTCTGAACCCATTCCAAATTGTTCTGATTCTTGTTATGATGCTAGTTGTTGTTCTAATTGTAGCGCCGCAATTACATCTGAACAAGCATGTGGTACTGATAGTACAAGTAATTGTTCTTCATATTGTGATACAACAAAATTTGCTTTACCTAGTAATTTTATATTGCAATGTGTAGATGCTGATTTTTGGACTGCGGCACAAGATTTTTTTGAGGGGGGGCTTATTAATACGAATAATATAGTTCATACTATATTAAAAGTATTATTAATTATAATAATAGTAGTAGTAAGTATTATTGTAATATTTTTTATATTAAAATTATTAATAATTTTATTTAAAAATATTGGAAAAAATAAGAATAAATAAAACAAAAATAATATAGAAATAATAAAACAAAAATAATATAGAAATAATAAAACAAAAATAATATAGAAATAATATAGAAATAATAAAACAAAAATAATATAGAAATAATAAAATAGAAAGAAATAATAAACAAAAATAATAAACAAAAATAATATAGAAATAATAAACAAAATAATATAGAAATAATAATATAGAAATAATAATATAGAAATAATAAAATAGAAATAATAAAATAGAAAGAAATAATGATAATAATGATAAAAATAATAAAATAGAAAGAAATAATGATAAAAATAAAGAATAATATATATTAATAAATGTCTATATTAATATTTTTAGTAATCATATGGGTATTTATATGTGTAAGTATATTATGTATATCTATCATAAATCTTTTGAGTTTAAAGCAATTAACAGATAGAGTAAATACTATTTCTCCTACAACTGATAAAACAATATTAGAAGAAATATTACCATATTGGGATATAATTTTAAGTTCAATTTTGGTATTAATATATATTGTTTCTATAATATTTAAAAATCAAGTTTATCATAATAATATATGGGTTATTCTTTTTATTGGACTTTTATTACTTATTATTAATCCAACAATTGTGGTTATATGGAGATTAAGAAATAAACTTTAAATATTTTTTAAATTAATAATATTTTTATCAGCAAATATGTTTAAGATATCATAAACAGATAAAGAAACTGGACCTTTTATAAAAGGTCCATTTTTATAAGTTTGTTTGGGATTAATTCTTTTCCATAAATATTGTTTTTTAACTTTGAATTCATTTTCGTATTTATTGATTAATGAATTTACGGTATCTATACAAATCCAATTTTCAGGAGTAGCTTCGGGTACTGGATTTAATGGATAAACAGGAGCATATTGGGTGCCATCAATTCCAGGTTTGCATACTTTATCATTTATAACATTATAAACAAATGCTTTAGTACCATTAAACCATACCCAATAGCCTAGAGGTTCTAAATGTAATAATAAAGAATTTTTATAATTCCAATAAGCAACACGTAAACATGTATTACTATCTAATAAACAAAGAGGTTTTAATATATATTTTTCGACAAATGTATAGTATAATAAAAAAGCAATAATAATTGATAATAATATTATTAATAGTTTTATTATAATAGATGTAATATAATTCATTTATTAAATATAAAATTTATTAAATATGATTATATTTAATAAATAAATAAATAAATGAATAAAATAATAAAAATAATAATTATTTCTTTATTTGTTCTAGTTTGTATTTTAATAATAATTATAATATTTGGTTTATCAATTATGGGATTATTTGTAAAACAAACTCCAGAAAATATAAATTTAGATCCTTCTAAGGGTGGATTATATGTAGATTGTTCAAAAAATCAACAAAGTTGTACTTCAGATTTAGATTGTTTAAATTCATGTATGAATGATGGATATAATTATACTTGTAACTCTAATATTTGCACTACTACTATTCCAGATAATGTTTGTAATAAAAAATTAGGTGGTATTCCTATATGGACAGGTTGGGGTGGGTTTGACCTTATGGAATGGGAATGTGCGTGTAGCGAATCTTTATTTGCTGGAACTATTGGTTGTTCAACTATTAATAATAATATATGTCAAGGAACAAAAAATTCGGAAGCATTTAATTGGGATGCCACAACAAATAAAAATCCAACATGTAGTGATTGTACTTGTCAAGATGACCAAATATTATTATGTAGAAATGATGGTACTCCTATATGTATTCCAAAAACTATAGATCCAAAATGGTATGAATATACTAATTCTATTACTAAATCTGAATCACAATCTTAATTAAAAATAATTATATTATAATTTATTAAATTGAATTTTTATAAAATAATTATTAAAATTTAATAATAGACAAATAATTAAATTATGATGAATGATAATAATGATAATATTGATATTGATTTATATATTAAAAATATTAATAAAGAATTAAAAAATATTAGTTTAGATTCTTGTTTTGAATTCGAATCAATGAAAAATGACTTTCTTACTTTTTATATAAAAAATATAGATTTTAAATTAGCTAATAATTTAAGACGTATTATGTTTAAAGATATAGATACAATGGCAATAGAACATATATTTATACAAAAAAATACTTCTGTAATGTCAGATGAAATATTAAGTCAAAGATTAAGTTTAATTCCTATTTTAGCTGATCCAGATGATTTTTCTGAAGAGGATACTATAAATTTTAAATTAGAAGTTAAAAATATATCTAAAGAAAATGATGAAAATTATAAAAATTATGAAAATAATAAAATAAATTTAAATGTACATAGTAATCAATTAATTTATAATGGTAATCCAATTAAATCTAAAATTCAATTAAATGAAGAATATTATCCAAAATCAAAATATGAAGATATTTTAATATTAAAATTAAAAAGTAATCAAGAAATAAAAGTAGATATGTATTGTATTAAAGGTAATGGAAGAAAACATTCTAAATTTTGTCCAGTTTCTATAGTGCAATTACAAAAAGTAAATACATCTGATGCAAAATTTGTTATTGAAACTATAGGAGTTTTACATCCATTAAATATAATTCTTAAAGCTTTACAAATTCTTAAAAATTATTAAATTAATAGTAAGTATTTAATAAAGTATATAATGTCAAATACAATAACAAATAATAATAATTTGTATAATAATTTGTATAATAATTTGTATGATATAAATCCCTGTTTAGCATGTTATAAACAATCATTAATATTAAATGATACTAATATTAATACATTAAATAATTGTTTAACAGAAACTGCAACTGCGTATTCTAATTTTCCAAGTGTTAATGATTTAAATCAAGATCAAATAAATAAGTGGCAAAATTGTATAATAGATAAAATGAGTACTTTAACTGGTCTTAATACGAATTGGAATGGGGGTAGAACACCATGTAATTTTCAGTTAAATAAATCTCCAGTTTTTGTACAAACACCTCATTATTTTCCAAAAATATTACAAGAAGAATTAAATAATAATTTTAATAATAATTCTAATAATTTTGATAATATTCTTAATAATGCTTATTTAAAATGTATAGAAAATTGTAAATTTGCTCCTAGAGGACAACAATTTAATGCTAAATTGGCTTGTGAAACGGATAAAAATGCAATTATAATTAAATCACAAAATAATAATGTTCAAGAATTTTTTTTAGCAAACTATGATGTTAATAAAAATAATAGAGAAGAAAATAATAGAGAAGAAAATAATCAAGAAGAAAATAATAGAGAAGAAAATAATAGAGAAGAAAATAATAGAGAAGAAAATAATAGAGAAGAAAATAATAGAGAAGAAAATAATAGAGAAGAAAATAATAGAGAAGAAAATAATAGAGAAAATAATAATAATAATAATAATTGTAATCAAGAAAATAATAATAAAGTAGATTGTAAAAATAAAAATATTAAAGATAAAAATATATGTTTAAAAGAAAAATGTTGTTGGGAAAAAGTTAATAATAAAGATGTACCATGGTGTTATAATAGTAAAATAAATGATAATCAAGGTAATAATAATAATATATCATTTTGGATAATATTTATAATTATTTTTATTATAGTATTTTTAATTATAATTATTTTTATTATAATTTTATTTAGTAAAAATATTAAATAAATACTAAATAAATAAAAATGAGAACAAATTATATATAATAAAAAAAATAAATAAATTAAAATGTTATTTAATAATAATAATAATAATAATATTACTATTGAATCATATTCAGATAAATCATTTATTGTAAAAGGTGATACAAAACAATACAAAGAATATTTAAAAAATTTAGGAGGTAAATGGAATTCTAATTTAACAGATAAAAATACAGGAGAAAAATTTGGAGCTTGGATTTTTTGGAATGATAAAAAAAATGATATTGAAAAATGGTATAATACTTTAAGTAGTAATAATGAATTAATTAGTATAAATAATACTAAAGAAATTCATACTAAAAAATATTGTAAAGAAGATACTAAAGAAAATACTAAAGAAGATACTAAAGAAAATACTAAAGAAGATACTAAAGAAGATACTAAAGAAGATACTAAAGAAGATACTAAAGAAGATACTAATATTGAAAATAGTGTATTATTAAATAGAGTTGATGAATTAGAAAAAATAATATTATGTTTATTTAATAAAGATATAATTAAAGATTCATTTACAGATGAAATAAAAAATACTAATTTTTATAAAAAATATATAAAAAATACTAATACTAATACCAATATAGATAATTATGATATTGATGATATTGATGATAATGATAATGGGATTGTAAAACCTTATAAAAGATTATTAAGAAATAAATAATAAATAAATAAATAATAAATAAATAATAAATAAATAATAAATAAATAATAAATAAATAATAAATAAATAATAAATAAATATATGTAGAATAATATTTGATTTTTAAGGAATAAATTTCTTAAAAATAATAATAATAGTAATAATAATGGGTATAAAACATTTTTTTATGTGGTTTAAAAATCATTTTTCTGAATGTATTGAAAAAGTATCTATTAATGAAACAATAGATATTGAAATAGATAATTTATTAATAGATATGAATGGTATTTTACATAATTCAGCGCAAAAAATATATGAATATGGTAATTTTAAAAAATCACCAAGATTGTTAAGTTTTGTTAATAAAAATAAAATAGAAAAATTAGGAAAAAATATAAATATAAATAAACAAATTGAACTGTACAAAGATGTATGTTTAAGTATTGAGTTATTAATCAAAATAATTCAACCAAAGAAAAGAATAATTTTATGTATTGATGGTCCAGCTCCATTAAGTAAACAAAATCAACAAAGACAAAGAAGATTTAGAAGTGTATTAGAAAATAATAATAATAATAATTTTGATAGTAATTGTATAACACCAGGAACTAAATTTATGAATTATTTATCAAAGTATATTGATTGGTATATACGTTCTAAAATAAATGAACAAAATAAATTATGGAAAGATTTAGAAATTATTTTTTCTAATGAAAAATGTCCAGGTGAAGGAGAACATAAAATAATAAATTATATTAGACATTATGGTAATGTAGAAGAATCATATTGTATTACAGGTGCTGATGCTGATTTAATAATGTTATCATTAGGAACACATATACCTAATTTTTATGTTTTAAGAGAAGATCAATATATTATTTCTCAAAATATAGGAATAGAAGAAAATATTGAGTATTATTTTATAGATATTAATAAAACAGCTAAAAAATTACAAGAAATTATGTATTGGGAACATAATAGTCATAGTAATAGTGGTAGTAATAGTGGTAGTAATAGTGGTAGTAATAGTGGTAGTAGTGGTGGTGGTAGTAGTGATAATATATTAGAAGAAAATTTAATTTTTTCTAAAATTAAAGCTATAAATGATTTTATATTTTTAATATTTTTATGTGGAAATGATTTTCTTCCTAATATTCCTACCATAGAAATTATTGAATCAGGAATAGAATTAATGTTTGAAATTTATCGAGATATATGTTCTCAGAAAGGTCATTTAACTAATATAAAAGAAGGAAAAGTGATTTTTTCACCAGAAACATTAAAATTATTTTTTTATAATATTAGTAAATATGATAAAGAAATATTAGAAAATAAATTAAATAAAAATAATAAATTTTATCAAGATAAAATATTAGAAGCTTGTTCAAAACAAGATAATAATGGCAAGTGGTGTGTAAATATTGAATTATATAAAAAATTATATAATAAAAAATTTCCTGAAGATACAAATAGAGAAAAAGTAGCATTAGATTATTTAGAAGGTCTGCAATGGGTATTATCTTATTATACTAGTGGAGTTCCTAATTGGAAATGGTGTTATAAATATCATTATGCTCCTTTTTCAGAAGATTTAGAAAAAGAATTAGATAATTTTATATTTCCTATATATTCTCAAACAATACCAAGTACTCCATATCAACAATTATTATGTGTTTTACCGCCAAAAAGTGCTAATTTGTTACCTGATATATTAGGAAAATTACTTGTAGATGAAAATTCTCCGTTAAAAAAGTTTTGTCCAGATACAATAGAAATAGATTTATCTGGCAAAAGAAAAGAATGGGAAGGAATAGTTTTATTACCAATAGTTGATTTTGATATAGTTAAAGAAGAATATTGGAAGAAATTAAAATATCTTAATAATAATGATTTAATATGTAATACAATTGGAAAAACATTTAGTTATAAATATGATTCAAATTATAGTTTTATATTTAATTCATATTATGGAGAAATAAAAAATTGTAAAGTTAAAATTAATTTTATTAATATTTAAACAAAATAATTTGTATTTATATTAATAAAATTAATTATTAAATATATAAATAATATTTAAAGAAATAATTTTCTATATATATAGATGTATCCATGCCCGAGCGGTCTAAGGGGTCAGACTTAAGATCTGATGTGTTCGCACTCGTGGGTTCGAACCCCACTGGATACATTCTATCAAAATAAACATTATCTTATTATTTTGATAGAAATTAAATTTATAAATATTTTAATTAATATAAATAATTAATATAAATAATAAATATATATAATTATATATTTTATTTATTATTTATATATTTATATTTATATATATTATTTATTATTTATATATTTATATATTTTATTTATATATTTATTATTTATATATTTATATATTTTATTTATATATTTATATATTTTATTTATATATTTATTATTTATATATTTTATTTATATATTTATTATTTATATATTTATTATTTATATATTTATTATTTATATATCTTTTTATTTATATTAATAAATAATAAATATATAAATATGTCAAAAATTACGATACAAAAATGGATAACTTTTCCATCAAAAGATGGTGAAATTTATTATTATAATAGATTAAATAATAGTTTAAAATATAATATTCCTGTAGAAGAAATAAATAAAAAAATTCGAATAACTTTACCCCAAGAATGGGAATTTAGGGGTTCTAAAACTTATCAAAATAAATATTATTTTTATAATACATTAACTAAACAAACACAATGGCATATACCTCAAAATAAAAAATTCAAACAAAAAGATTCAAGTGAATTACCATTAAATGACATATTATTTAAACCATTTTTTAAGTTAGATATAGAATTAATAAATAATCATATAAATGATTTAAATTGGACTAGTTTAAGCGCAAATTCTGAAGCTATTCCAATATTATTGTTATATCCCAATATGATAGATTGGGACAGTTTAAGTAGTAATAAAAATAAGGAAGTTCTGGAGTTATTAAGTTTGCATCCAGAAATGATTAATTGGGATAATATAAATGCAAATGAAAGTGATTGGGCTATAAAATTATTAGAATCTCATAGAGATATGATTAATTGGGAAATATTAAGTGGAAATAAAAATGATAAAGCTTTAAAATTATTAAAAGAACACCCTGAAGAAATTGACTGGATAACATTAAGTAGTAATTCTAATGAAGAAGCAATTAATTTATTAAAAGAGCATATAGATGAAATAGATTGGAATGAACTTAGTAAAAATGAAAATAAAGAAGCTATTACTATATTAAAAAATAATCCAGATAAATTATTAGAAATTGATTTTGTTGGATTAAGTGAAAATCCAAATGAAGAAATAATACCTTTATTAAAAAAATATCCTAATAAAATTAATTGGAGTGCGCTAAGTAGAAATTTAAATGATAAAGTAATATATTTTTTAGCAACATATTATTTTAATAAAATTGATTGGAGTGAACTTAGTCGTAATTCAAGTAAAGAAGCATTAAAAATATTAAAAAAATATCCTAAAAATATTGATTGGAGTAATTTAAATGAAAATGTGAATGATGAGGCTTTAAATTTATTAATAGAAAATGAAAATAAAATAGATTTATTTTATTTAAGTAGTAATTCTAATCCACAAGTTGCTAATATATTAAAAAAACATCCAAATATAATTAATTGGGATTTATTAAGTGAAAATTCAAATATTATACAAGTTGTAAGTAAATTGGATTATTCTAATATGAAAATGAATGAATTATTTAAAGTAGAATTAACAGAAAATATTTTAGATTTTAATAAATTAAATAGTATATCTAAAAAGTATAATATACCATTACAAGAATTATTATTAACAATTTATAATGAAGATAATTAAATTGTTAATAATAATATTTTAATTATTTAATTATCTTCATTATAAATTGTTAATAATATTTTTAATAATATTTTTAATAATATTTTTAATAAATGGAATTTTATTTACAAAAATCAAATAAAAATACTAAAAAATTTATGATAACAATAATTAAACCAAAATCTACTAAAACTATATATTTTGGCGCAGAAGGCTATTCAGATTATACTATACATAAAGATTTAGAACGTATGAAAAGATATGATACAAGACATAAATCTAGAGAAAATTGGACTAAATCAGGAATAGAAACTGCAGGTTTTTGGTCTAAATGGATTTTGTGGTCTAAACCTGATTTACAAGATGCTATAAAATATACTGAATCAAAATTTAATATTAAAATAATATTTAATAAATCAAAAACAATTAATCCCAAAGTTAAATCTAAAATTAAATCTCCTATTAAACTTACAAAATCTTCTAAATTTACTTATAAAATTAAATCTAAAATTAAATCTAAAATTAAATCTAAAATTAAACCAAATAAACTTTCAAAGTCTAAAGTAAAATCTAAAATTAAATCTCCAGTAAAATCTAAAATTAAACCAAATAAACTTTCAAAGTCTAAAGTTAAATCTCCAGTAAAATCTAAAATTAAACCAAATAAACTTTCAAAGTCTAAAGTAAAATCTCAACCAACAAATATGAGTTTATATAATTCAATTATTAAAGAAGCAAAAAATACATTTAAAGCATGGCCTAGTGCTTATGCAAGTGGATGGGTAGTAAAAGAATATAATAGAAGAGGTGGTAAATATAAAGGTCAAACTTCAAGTTCTTCTGGGTTAAGAAGATGGTTTAAAGAAAAATGGATAAATATTTGTACTTCAAATAAAATACCATGTGGAAGAACTACATTTAATTCATTAGATAAATATCCATATTGCAGACCTAGTATTAGAGTAAATAAAAATACTCCAAAAACATATTCAGAATTATCTAAAAAAGAAATAAAAAATAGATGTACAAAAAAACAAAATAATCCAGAAATTAGAATAATATAATACTATATTTTAATTTCTACATTATTATTTAATTATTTTTAATTCTATTGATTATTTAATTATTTTTAATTCTATTGATTATTTAATTATTTTTAATTCTATTGATTATTTAATTATTTTTAATTCTATTAATTATTTAATTATTTTTAATTCTATTGATTATTTAATTATTTTTAATTCTATTGATTATTTAATTATTTTTAATTCTAATATTATTTATTCTATTATTATTTAATTATTTTAATTTCTACATTATTTATTTTTTATTTTTTTTGTCTAAAAAATTACTTAATTTGGCATTAATATTTTCTATTACTGTATCTAGATCGCAAAAAAATTTAGTATCATCTTTATAAGTAACTTGTAAATTTTTTATTCCAGTAGTAGCATTTTCTAAATCATTAATTAAATTTGGAATTAATAATTCTTCTGATGTATTATTAGAATTATCATATTTACTTAATAAATCAAAAGCCCTAGATATAGTATTTTGTATCATTAATAAACTATTATTACGATTATCATAAGACCAAAATGTTCTTTTCCACGAAGTAACAACAGAATCTGGTTGTACGCATATATTATGAGTATTTATTTTTTCACCTTTATTTATTCTACCTATAAATTTTAATCTACTAATAACTTCTTGTTCTTCATTCATTATATTTCTATAATTATAATGGTTTTCTTTAATTTTATTAATTGTAATACTTAATATTTGTCCATACATTTTAATTTATTATTAAACTATTATAAATTTTATAATAGTTTTTAATTTATAATAATTTTACTTAATGTGTACTAATTTTTATTTAATTTATACTTAATGTCTAATAGTTTTATTTTAATGTGTACTAATTTTACTTAATTTGTACTTAATGTCTAATAGTTTTATTTTAATGTGTACTAATTTTACTTAATTTGTACTAATTTTTACTTAATGTGTACTAATTTTTACTTAATGTGTACTAATTTTTACTTAATGTCTAATAGTTTTATTTTAAGGTGTACTAATTTTTACTTAATTTGTACTTAATGTCTAATAGTTTTATTTTAATGTGTACTAATTTTACTTAATTTGTACTAATTTTTACTTAATGTGTACTAATTTTTACTTAATGTGTACTAATTTTTACTTAATGTCTAATAGTTTTATTTTAATGTGTACTAATTTTTACTTAATTTGTACTAATTTTTACTTAATTTGTACTAATTTTTACTTAATGTCTAATAGTTTTATTTTAATGTGTACTAATTTTTACTTAATGTGTACTAATTTTTAGTTAATTTGTAATAGTTTTAATTTATGTAATAGTTTTAATTTATGTAATAAAAGGTTTATAATAACAATATCTTAATATACTATTATTAAATTCTTGTTCATCGTCAGAATATATACCATCTAATGGTATTGAACCATAATCTAATGTTGAAGCAGCCATATAATAATAATTTAAATTAGAATTATTAGGATCATTATAAGTTTGAATACAAAAATTTAAACAAGTCCTTAATGGATTTGTTAAAGTTAATGTTGGATTATCATTTATACCGCAATTATATATTGGTAAATATCTTGAATATTTACCCTGATTTTGTTGAATTGTTAAATATATTTCTTGTTGAGGAAAATTACTACCACCATTAATATCAGAACATTCTGATAATGGTAATATACTACATCCTTGTGTAAATTTCTTTTTAAAAGCCCAAGCACGAGACCAATTATCTATATAATCACCATGATGATTTATTTGAGGACCTATTTTATTACCTTTAACTTTACCACTTTCATTACAATGATATAATAAATAATTAAATACAGTACCACCTTTTAAAATTTTGATTAAAATATAATAATATAAAATAATATCTCTTGCATCTTGTCCACCAGATGAAGTTTTATCTATACCATAAACACTTATAAATTGAAAAGATGTGTAGGGTTGATTTTTTATTATATTGATACATGAATAAGTATTAGATTCTATTGTGGGATTGTTACAAAAACTTGAATATACTATATTACTAGAATTTTGATCAATATCAATTATATCATTAAAAAATAAATATTTTAAATTGGGGTTATTTATATTATTACATATCATATTATTATTTGATGAATAAAAAATAAAAGTAGGTTTATTAAAAGAATTTGTCATGTTTTTATTACAATTACCATTACTTTGATTATTATTACTACAATAAATTATATTTTGTTTTATATTAGTTATCGAGCCGCAATTATTAGTTGTATTATTACAAGATACATTTTCTTGAAATGCATCCCAAGAATTATTATTAAAATTAGTAATAGAATAATATTGTTCAGTTGAATTTTCAAAACAAGTAGGTTGAATACCTGTTAGTAATAAACCAAAGTATGAATTATTATCAGATATATTAGGTGTCGATAATTGATTATAATAGAAATTTTTTAATAAATTATAATTATCATCTGTATTGGGATAAGAAATATAATTATTAGAAGAAACATCATACCAATCCCAATAAGGAAAATAATTATAAGTTACTTCTCCAGTATTTGATTTATAAGTACATTCTTGAATATTTATTGGTTGAAATTTAAAATTTAATTTTAAAGAGTTTAAATTGTTTTCATTGTTTTTATTATTTTTATTGTTTTTATTATTTTTATTGTTTTTATTGTTTTCATTGTTTTTATTTTTAATTATTTTAAAAATAGTAATTGAAATAAGAATTATAATATAAATTATAAAAAATATAATACAAATAATTAATAATATATTCATTTATTTATTATAATAATTAAATTTAATTATTATTATGTAATATTTTGAATACAAAAAGCCATAACTACATTATTAAAAAATAAATTTGTATCATTGTTAATTGTCGAATCAGGCGAATTAATATCTGTTATATTATAGGCAAATGAATCATTTCGTGTAGTTGCTATTGTATTATAATATTTACAATTATTATTATCATTATCAGTATATTCAGCAGTAAAATAAGTTAATATATTTCTATTTGGATTATTAATTAATAATATTGAATTGTTTTTATATATAGGTAAATAATTAGTTAAATTTCCTCCGTTTAATATATTATTTGTTTGTTCTGTAACATATAAAGATGAATCTACTTGTAAAGTAGAATCCCATTTACCTGGTATATCTCTAGCTTCTCTTAAAGGAACAATATGACATCCATAATTTATACTACTAGAAAAAGCCCATGCTCTTGAAAATTGTTCGCTATCTGACATATTATTTTGTAACACTAAAACTTGACCTCTAAATGATTGATTTCCACTATCAATTTTATGACATAAATAATATGTATCTCCAAGTTGCTCATATACTTTAATATAATAATAAATTATTATATTGTTGTTAGGTGCAGTTGCTGTAACAGGAATAAAAGTAAAATAATTTGATACTTGTTGCATAACTTGTAAATTTTCTATACATTGATATTGATTGATTTCACTAAAATCGCAATAACTAGAATATATTACATTATAATTATTATCTACATTATTTTTATATAAATCATCATACATTAAATATTTCATAGTAGGTGTATATTGTAAATTACCAATTTCATTATTAATAGTTGTACTTGATTTATTTATTATTAAATTATTAAATGTATAGTTTGTATCATATTGACCTGAATTATTAGTTATAAAATATTGATTACCAATACATGATTTCATAACTTGAATTCCATCTAATTTTACATTTGGATAATTAGAATTAGTTCCATTTAAATCGCAATTATCATCATGAGGTTTTGTACATATAATATTAGTTATATATCTTGAACCATCTGTATTTAAATTATTTGGAAATACTGTATCCCTATAAAATGGTAATTTGTTTATAATAGCACCTTGTATTCCTGGTATTAATAAAGATAAAGCTTCTGTTCCAGGTAATGTATTGTAGTAAAATGTTTTTAAATCATTATAAAATGTATTAATTTTATCAGGACTATCATTATTATATACATAATTATTAATATTTGTATCCCAATAAATATAATATGGAAAAAAAGAAAAACTTACATTATTTTTAGATTTGCTGCTATTATATGAACAATTAGAACATGAAATATTAAAATTATTTAATTTATTATCTACTTTATTATCTAATCTATTATCTACTTTATTATCTACTTTATTATCTATTCTATTATCTAATCTATTATCTAATCTATTATCTACTCTATTATCTATTTTATTATTTATTCTATTATCTATTTTATTATGTAGTTTATTATTTATTCTATTATGTAGTTTATTATCTACTTTATTATTTTTATTATGTTTATTAATAATTTTATATAATATATACCATATTAATAAAATTATTAATAATACAATTATAATAGATAAAATACAGTAAATTATGTTTTTCATTTCTTATAAAAAATATAATTTAATTAATAAATAATAAAAATGTAATTTAATTAATAAATATCAACATAAATATTATATAATAAATGTTTTTTAGCAATAAATTTAGATATAGCACTAAAAGGTTGTATTTTTGGTGATAAACAAATATTTAAATTAGGAGATATAAAATGAATTGATTTATTACTATAAATATTAGTTATTAACATTTCTAAATAATTAAAATAACCAAACCATTTAGGTAATATTTTATCTTTATTTTTTAAATTTATACATATAACTTTTAAATTAAAACAATTTAACATTGATTCAGAGAATATTAAATCATTATATTTAATGTAAATTTCTGATAAATTAGGAAATTTATTCCAATTAATTTCTATTGGTTTTAATTTGTAATTTATATTTCTATTAATATTAATTTGTAATATTTGTGTTCTATTACAAATTTGTGGTGGATCAATAATAGAATTAAAAATACAATCATAAAATAATACAATTGGTGGCCAAGGTATATTTGGTAAAAAAATATGTGGATCTATTAAATCTTGTATATGAAGTTCTTGTAATAAATTAAAATTATCAATAAGACTTAATATATTAATCAAGTCAAAAAATTTATCATTAGAAGTAAATTTTATCTTTTTAATAAATCCATAATTTGTAGTAATTGTATAAAATAATTTACATACATATCTAAAATGTAATAAATCTATATTATTAGGTAAAAATTTTAATATTTGTTCTCCTATAATTTCAAAGGGTAAAGTACATAAATTCATATATAATATAATTAGTTATAAATTAATTATATTACTATAAATAATTTCAAATTTGAAATTTTGTTTTAAATATAAAAGAAATTATTGAATCAATATAAAGATGCCATCGAAGAAAAATACAAACGATTTACGAGAACAATTAAAAAAATTAGGCAAACAACAAAAAGACCAAGACAAAGACCAAGGTAAAGGTAAAGGAAAACGAAAAGGGCAAGAACAAGGGCAAGAGCAAGGAAAAGGACAAGGACAAGGACAAGGACAAGGACAAGGACAAGGACAAGGACAAGGTAAAAATAAAGAGAAATTAATTCTATTAGATGACGGTGAAGAAATTAAGCAAATGATAAAGAAACCTAATAACAAACCTATATCTTTATATACTATAAAAAGTCGTATAAAAGAAGATGATATTTTGCGTCAAGCTCTAAATAGAATAGATAAAGATTCTAATATAGAATTACAATTAAAAAATATATCAGGTGTATCTTTATATACAAAAAATATTATAAAACAAATAGTAGAAAAATTACCAGAAAATTATTATTATGATTTTATTACAAAATATTTAGAACAACCAAATAACAATTTACAAGAATTTTTAAATGAGTATGCATTTAATCCAGTGAATCAACCAAAATCAGCATATATATTTTTTAAAGAAAATAATTCAGAAATGAATCCCAAAGAAATAAAAGATACTTGGAAAATATTAAATGAAACAAATATCAATAGTATTGAAGAATATTATAATATGGAAAAAAAATCAATAGAAGAATATAATAATATTCTTAAACGTAGAGAAGCAATTAAGCAAAAAGAACAACAAAATGAATTATTAGATGAATTAATGGAAGAACTAAAATCTAATAGTGATAGTGATAGTGATAGTGACAATGATGATAAATATATGTCTTTAGTAGAAGAAGATATTGAAGAATATGAAGAATATGATGATGAAAAAAAAGAAAAAGAAGATTATTTACAAAATAAAAAAATAAATAAAGAAAAACCTAAAAAAATTAAACCAAAAATAACAGAAATTAAAAAAGATAAAATTAAAAAAGATAAAATAAAAAGACCAATAAAGTTTGTTAAATTAGATAAAGATACAGGTCAAATTATTGAAATAAGTAAAGATGAATTTTTTGGACCGCCGAAAATAAAAAAACCAAAAGATATAGAAAAACAAATACATTCAAAACAAAAAAATTGTTTAGAACAATGGATGTTAATAAATAATATAGAACATATATATATAAAACCAATTGAAGATACAATAGCCGAATTTAATTCAATAAAAAAATATGTTATTAATAGTAATAATAATTTTATATTAAAAAATAATGAAAAATGGTATATAGTAAATAATAATTTTTTTAATTTAATTTGTAGTAAAACTAATCAAAAACAAAAAGATAATATATTTACAGTAATTGATGAAGAAAATATTCCAATTAATTTTATTATTGGTTGGGAAACTACAAATAAAAAATTTATAGTACAAGATGAAGAATTATTTAATAAGAAAATTGCATTTGAAAAACAACAAAATTTGAGTGAAAAACAACAAATAGAAAAAATATTAAAAGAACCTGTATCCCCAGAATTAAGAAAAACAGCAGAAAGTATTTTAAGTAAAGCGTTAAATTTAATAGCACCCACAATAGTAGATTATGGAAATGAAGAACATTATAATACGTATTATATATCTACAGCTATAAATCATCTAATTAATATTACAACTAACACAGAAACATTTTTATATAAATTAGCTGAATTAGTAGTATATATAAATGAACCAACAGCAATAATTTTTAAAGAAAGAATATCTATGGAGTATTATTTACCTGAAATATTAGTAGAATTAACACCAGAAGAAAAATTTCCAGAAGCTTTTACTAATTTAGATGATGCTGATTATAATAATAATATTCGATATTTAAATAATTATATTAAAAATGAAGTTAATTCATTATTGACAGTACATTATTATAAAATAAATCCCACAAAAAGAAAAAATAAAATATTCGCTGAAAATCCAACAATTGGATTAAGTCTAAAAACTAAAAATTTTAAAGATAATTGTTATAATTCTTGGGAAATTAAAGATGTTCCCCTAAATAATTTAGTTTATTATAAAGACACAAAAAATAATATTTATTGTCTTAAAATAGATGATACATTAGAATTAATTAGAGATGGTAAAGTTCCAATAATTAATGAAACTAAAGAAGAATTAAACGAAAAATGGATTGATAATTTTAAAAAATATTATGATAATAATTTAAGAGATCATTTAAATAAAGATTTAAATATTACTGAAAAAGATTTATTTGGGTCTGATGATGAAGACGATGAGAATGATGACGACGATGAGAATGATAATGATATAATTTATAATCAAGTAAAAAATCAAAAAATGATAGCTCCAAATTTAATTAAAAATGTTATGTTAAGAATTGATCAGTGTAAAGAAGAATTAATAAATAATACTAAAATAAAAAAATGTAAAGCTTTATCTGCTAACATAAGTAATCTTAGTCCAAATAACTTAAAAGACTCAGATAAAGACTCTGATAAAGACTCTGATAAAGACTCTGATAAAGACTCAGATAAAGACTCAGATAAAGATTCAGATAAAGATTCAGATAAAGATTCAGATAAAGATTCAGATAAAGATTCAGATAAAGATTCAGATAAAGATTCAGATAAAGATTCAGATAAAGATTCAGATAAAGATTCAGGTAAAGACTCAGATAAAGACTCTGATAAAGACTCAGGTAAAGACTCAGGTAAAGATTCAAATAAAGATTTAAATAAAGATTCAAATAAAGACTCAGATAAAGATTTAGATAAAGATTCAGGTAAAGATTCAGATAAAAAATTAAAGAAATATTCTTCAATAATATCAAATATAAGTTGTGAAAAATGTAAAAAACAAAATATAGATAAACAATTAAAAACAATAAATTTAGATAGAAAAACTAATAATTTTAAAATATGTTATTTTTGTAGCATAAAATGTTTTGAAGATTATGATAATTTTAAAGTATCAGTAAATAAAAAATATGTTAGACATGGTATTAAAGATAGATAATAATAAATATATAATACTAGAATAAATATAAATATATTTATAAATATAAATATATTTATAAAATATATTTATATTATATAAATTAATGAATTCATTTTATATAGAAAACATATTAAACAATAATAGTACATTAATTCCTACAGGTGTTACTGCCGGAATATATAATTATCCTTCAATTGTAGTAGATGCCACAGGAAAAATAACAGGAGCAAGTAGTTTAACGGCACCAGCTACTGTAGGTTATACTCCAACATCTACAATTGGAGCAGTAGCCAAGATAGGTACAGCAACAACCTATATGACAAGTGATTCTGCTCCAGCCCTAGAGCAAACTGGGGTTATTCCAGGTCAGTATAATTCAGCTTCAATTATAGTAGATGCTACAGGCAGAATAACAGGGGCGAGTAGTAATTTTAATACATTAATTCCTACAGGTGTTACTGCAGGAACATATAATTATCCTTCAATTGTAGTAGATGTGACAGGTAGAATAACAGGAGCAAGTAGTTTAACGGCACCAGCTACTGTAGGTTATACTCCAACAGCTACAATTGGAGCAGTAGCCAAGATAGGTACATCAACAACTTATATGACAAGTGATTCTGCTCCAGCCCTAGAACAAACTGGGGTTACAGCAGGAAAATACAATTATGCTACAATTACAGTAGATGCAACAGGTAGAATATTAAATGCAATTAGTAATACAAATGGTGTTGTCAATATTAATTCCAGCCCACCGACAGCTACAATTGGAGCAGTAGCCAAGATAGGTACAGCAACAACTTATATGACAAGTGATTCTGCTCCAGCCCTAGAACAAACTGGAGTTACTGCAGGTATATATAATTATCCTAGAATTACAGTAGATGCCACAGGAAGAATAATAGGAGCAAGTAGTTTAATGGCACCAGCTACTGTAGGATATACCCCAACAGCTACAATTGGAGCTGTAGCAAAAATAGGCACGGCGTCAACCTATATGACAAGTGATTCGGCTCCAGCCCTAGAGCAAACAGGAGTCACTGCAGGAATATATAATTATTCTAGAATTACAGTAGATGCCACAGGAAGAATAATAGGAGCAAGTAGTTTACCTACACCAGCTACTGTAGGTTATACTCCAACAGCTACAATTGGAGCAGTAGCCAAAATAGGTACAGCAA
>Ga0214923_10003051_pt1 | contig 21417 bp, 13 predicted proteins | sample LL1510_MetaG_FD_177993 | JGI IMG/M metagenome (GOLD analysis project Ga0214923, IMG submission 177993) | Freshwater microbial communities from Lake Lanier, Atlanta, Georgia, United States - LL-1510 | ecosystem: Environmental > Aquatic > Freshwater > Lake | place: USA: Georgia | collected...
ACCATTTTATTTAAGAGCTCAAAACTAGGAGTAGTAATCTTTTCGTTTTTTGCTCTAAGCATTGGGATTCTTCCTAGAAAATGTGCGAGCGCCTGTGTTTGCGCCATCTGTGCGTCATGTTTCTGGGGAGAGAGAAAAATAGTTTCTAAGCCAAGAGATTTAAAAATACTTCTCATTTTTTGCGCCAATTTTTCTTTGTTCTTCGTGCAGAGAATGATTTTCTGCCCTCTTGCATCCTCTATAGTCTTGATAGAATCAGGACCAAAAAGGGGATGAAGAGACATGAGTGGTTGCTCAGGAGAAAAAGTTTCTCGCATGATTTGTAATGGAAATATTTTTACAGAGCACGCATCAACGAGCAAGGTAGAGGGAGCAACATGGCGAGCTACCTTTTGGCAGCATTCACGGAAAGAAGATATTGGCACTAAGAAAAAAACAATTTCCGCCAAGAATACTTCCTCAAGGGAAACTAATGTCACACTTTCTAATGGAGAAGAGTTCCATAGCGGGTCATAAGCAACTACGCTTCCAAAGGGTATCATGAGTTTAGCCCAACACTGACCAAAACGTCCCAAGCCTAAAATTCCAAAGCGCATTGTTGACGTTTTAAAAATTATAGATTTTGAGCCTTATGTAGCAGATAATGATCCATTAAAACTAAGGCAGCCATCGCATCAACAATAGGAACAGCTCGTGGCACAACACAGGGATCATGGCGCCCTTGAACCGATAGGGCGACTTTTTCCTTTTCTAGAGTGAGCGTCTGCTGCTCTTTGGCGATGGTTGATACAGGTTTAAAGGCAACACGAAACAGAATATCCTCCCCTGTTGAAATACCTCCTAAGATTCCTCCGGCATGGTTCGTAGCACAAGAAATATTGCCATCACGCATAATAAAAGAGTCATTATGTTCACTGCCACGCCACGTTGCTCCCTCAAAGCCCGAGCCAATCTCAAACCCTTTAACAGCATTAATCCCAAGCATGGCTTTTCCTAAATCAGCAGAAAGTTTATCAAAAACAGGAGCTCCTAGCCCTACGGGCACATTACGAAGAACTCCCTGAATAATACCTCCAATGGAATCGCCTTCTTGTTTTACGCACTCAATCAAATTGTGCATTAAAGGGAACATGAGTGGATCGGGACACCGCACAGGATTGCTCTCAATAGAAGAGGCCAAGACGCTCTTTGGGTCGATCGTAGTACGGAGTGTTCCCACTTGCTCGACATAACTCATAACCTCAATGTGTAAATGTTCTTGAAGGTATTTTTGAGCAATAGCCCCAGCCGCAACACGCGCCCATGTTTCCCTAGCGCTTGCACGGCCACTGCCGCGAAAGTCACGGCGACCGTATTTTTGTTGGTAAGAGAAATCTGCATGAGAAGGGCGATAGACATTTTTTAAGACTTCATAATCTCCTGGTCGCATATCTTCATTATGGGCGAGTAATAAAATAGGGGTTCCCATCGTATGCCCATCGAAGATTCCAGATAAGATGTGCACTTGATCGCGCTCTTGACGTGGTGTTGTTAGGGCGCTTTGTCCTGGTCTTCTTCGATCACACTGCCTTTGAATTTCTTCTCTAGAAATAGCAAGACCCGGCGGACATCCATCGATAATCACTGCCACGGCCCCTCCATGAGACTCTCCGCATGTGGTGATTTTGAAGAGATGTCCAAATGTATTCATCTTATTATCTTAATAGCCCATTTGAATGATTTTTAACGCTTCAATCACCATAGCATCCTCTACTGCGTGCACAATAGTATCTCCGGTTTCTTCAATCATTCCTATCTGACGTAATAAAATATAACGAATAGACTCTGGGGTTCTTTTTTTATCCTGACGGGTGGCCTTAAGAAGATCGACAGGATTCATTTTACTAATAAGGGTGGGGATAATATTTAATTTACGAAATAAATCTAGTACTATTTGAAACTCTCTCTGAGAGAGAATTCCAAGAAGCTCACTGATTTTTAATTCGACTAAAATCCCAAGTGCCACGGCATAGCCATGCATGATTTGATAATGAGAAACACATTCAATAGCGTGTCCAATGGTATGTCCAAAATTTAAGATCATTCGCATACCAGTTTCTCTTTCATCTGCTTCCACAAGACTAATTTTAAGGGCAACTGCTCTATTCACTACTTCGCGGAGCAAGGAGAGATCTGGCATTAAAAGTTGTTTTATGTTTTCTTGTAAGAAAAAAAATTTTTCCTTATCACATGTCAGGAATATTTTGATTGCTTCGATGAGTCCATTGATGAGTTGGTGTTTGGGGAGTGTTTTTAAGAAGTGAAAATCAGAAATAACGGCCACTGGATGCCAAAAAGCTCCAATGAGATTTTTTCCATAACTATTATTGATTCCTGTTTTACCACCAATGGAACTATCAAGCATGCCGAGTAGTGTTGTTGGCATTTGAATATAGGGAATCCCACGCAAGTACGTTGCTGCGAGAAAACCAGCGAGATCCCCCACAACTCCACCACCCAACGCCACAATCATGACATCACGTCCGCAGTACCAAGTGAGCATTTCTAATTCGAGGCGTTCTTTGGTCCTTGCATTTTTTGACTTTTCTCCTGCTTGAAAAGAAGACAGCATCACCCGAAAACCGTGCTCCAAAAGCTTTTCTCGAAGACTGGTACCATAAAGTTTTTTGACTCGATGATCAGTAATAATCACTAATTCTTGATCAAGCGAAATAAACGATTCTAAGGCCTCAAGATGATCCACTCCGATCATTATAGGATAGTCGCGAGGAGGCTGTGCAGGAAGGCGCATGATGTCTACAAGAGAAGCTTGCTAGAGAAATATTTCCTAAAATCGAGCTCAATCTTTTTCTAATATCATCTTAAAGCGGTCGTTCTCTTTGAGCGAGAGCGCGAATGCAGCCAAGAGCTCTGCGGTTTCTTGAAGATCAGAAAAATGAATCATTTCTACTGGGGAATGCATATAACGATTAGGAACGCCAATGGAAACAGTTGGTATCCCTCCTTTCTGACAAAAGATTGCATCCGCATCCGTACCAGTCCAGCGAGGATTAATCTCCACCTGAAGTGCTATTTTCTTGTTTTTGGCAATAGCTCTTAAACGCTCATTGACCCTAGGATGATTGGTGCTCCCAATGCTCACAACTGGGCCTTTACCCAAACGGACATCACCATGTTTTGGCTTAGAACAACTTGGAATATCTGTTGCATGGGTAACATCGACAACGAGCGCCACATCTGGATGAATAGTATAACCAGCCATCGAAGCACCATAGAGACCATTCTCTTCTTGGATCGTGGAAACCGCTACCACAGAGGCTTTGAGATTTTTTCGATTTTTCGCCACAAGACAAAAAGCTTCGGCAGCAGCCCAGGCTCCAATGCGATTATCACACCCACGAGCAGTAAAACATCCACCAGCAAGCTCCTCATAACCTACCGTATAAGTGACCGGATCACCAATACGAACGAGTTTTTCTGCTTCTTTGCGTGAGGAGGCACCAATGTCAATATACATTTCGTGAAGACTAGGAACTTTTTTGCGATCGTCAGCTTCTTGAAGATGAATAGCAAGCAACCCGGTCACCCCAGGCACAGGTCCATGCTGACTCTCAATGATCACACGTTGGCCACGCACTAAGCTTGTATCAATACCCCCAATCCCTTTGAAATAAAGAAATCCCTCCTCAGAAATATAAGAAATCATCATGCCAATTTCATCCATATGGCCTGCAAAAAGAACTTTTGGTGCAGTAGCAGCTTGCGCATCGAGTGTTGCAAAAACATTGCCATAACTATCAACCTCCACCTTGTCTGCAAACGGCTTCACATAATCAATCCAGAGCTGTTGCCCACGTGCTTCAAAGCCAGAAGGAGAGCGTGTTTCAAGGAGATTTTTTAGGAAGGTGCGAGATAGCAATTTCATAGTAAATAAATTCTTCTGATACAAAATGACGGGATAGCTATTAAAGTCAAATGCGTTTCCTGTTTCCTCAAAAAATGAAGTACGTTTTAGTAAGTGTTAACGTGAATATTTCAAACCGATCATCTGCAGAGACCGGGAAGCTAGCCCGCATATTTCATACTGATCGTGACGAGGAGACTGTGCAGCCTCATGGGGTAACACCGGCAGCCCAAGAGACCGCGGGGTAGACTGCCGTAACCGTTAGGTTAGGGCAGTCTACCCCAGGCTCTCCCGAGCACTGGTGTTGCCCAAGTCACAATGTGAGTCTAACGCAACACCCACCCTAGCTTCCCGGTCTCCGCAGTAGATGAGTATGAAATATCCGGATTAAAAACTTCTACGGCCTGCTCGCATCGAAGAAGTCTTTCTATAGAAATCCTAAAATTCATATGAAAAAGGTATGTCTCCACAAAAAGTCATCTTCATTTTATTCTTGCCCCGGTGGGAATTCTTAGGAATCTTCATTCACTTATGAAAGCACGTGTTACCATTATGCCGCAGTCTGCCGTCTTAGATCCCGCTGGCGTCGCCACAGCTCATGCTTTAGAGCATTTAGGGTTTAGAGGGGTCGAATCGGTACGTATTGGAAAATCGATCGAACTTGAGATCACCGGTGCTACATTAGAAGAACTCCACAAGGCATGTCGTGATCTGCTTACTAACCCAGTAATGGAAGAGTATCGACTGGAACTTCTCTCGTAAAAAAAGACATCATGCGCGCTGCTGTTCTCCAATTCCCAGGATCCAATGGTGATACTGATGCGCTTATCGCCTTGCGTTCACTACCAGGCGTCAGTGCAGATCTTCTCTGGCACGAAGAAACTTCAGTTAAGGGATTTGATCTGATCGTTCTCCCTGGGGGGTTTTCTTATGGTGATTATTTGCGTTGCGGAGCGATTGCTCGTTTTTCCCCAATCATGCAAGCAGTCAAAGAATCAGCAGCAGAAGGAATATTCATTCTTGGTATTTGTAATGGTTTTCAAATTCTCTGTGAAGCAAAACTCCTTCCCGGCACTCTTATTGCCAATCGCAATCTTCTTTTTTGCTGCCAAAAACAGATTGTTAGGGTTGAAACGGATGATTCCCCTTTTATAAAAAACATCACTCCTCAAAGTCTACTCCATCTTCCCATTGCTCATGGCGAGGGGTGCTATGTTGCAGATGAGGCGACGCTGGCACAGCTTAACCTGAATCATCAGGTATTGCTGCGTTATGCCGATGCGACTGGCAAGGCAAGCAAAGAGGCCAATCCCAATGGATCCTTAGAAAATATTGCCGGTATTTGCAACCTGGAAAGAAATATTTTTGGCCTCATGCCTCATCCTGAAAGAGCCTGTGAGGAGCTCCTTGGGAGCTGCGACGGGCGTGGTATTTTTGAGTCAATACTCACAATGCTTCAAGACCAACAGTAACACCTTTTTCTTATTTCTATGATTACTCCAGCCCTTGTTGCTCAACATGGTCTCTCACCAGCGGAATATGAAAAAATTCTCTCCATCCTAGGCAGAGAACCAAACCTCGAGGAACTCGGTGTTTTTTCTGTGATGTGGAGCGAGCATTGTTCTTACAAAAATTCACGCTTAGAGCTTAGAAAATTTCCTACGAGTGGAGAAAAGGTTTTAATCAAAGCTGGCGAAGAAAATGCTGGCGTCATTGATATCGGCGATGGTTGGGCTGTGGCTTTTAAAATAGAAAGTCATAATCACCCGAGTGCAGTAGAGCCATTTCAAGGGGCAGCAACGGGGGTTGGTGGAATTATTCGTGATATTTTCACCATGGGAGCTCGGCCTGTGTTCCTACTAAACTCACTCCGTTTTGGTCCTATTGATGGGGGTTCTCAGCGCGCTCGTGATAATCGCCATCTTTTTTCAGGAGTGGTGGCAGGTATTGGACATTATGGAAATTCTATCGGCGTCCCGACCATTGGTGGAGAAGTCTATTTTGACCCGAGCTATAATGGCAATCCTTTGGTCAATGCTTTTTGTCTTGGAATCTTAAGGCATGAACAAATTGCTCGTGGTGCCGCCCAAGGAATAGGCAACCCTATCTTCTATGTCGGTGCAGAAACAGGTCGTGATGGTCTCGCAGGAGCTGCCTTTGCCTCGCGTGAACTCACCGAGGAATCCAAGGCGGATCGTCCAGCAGTTCAAGTAGGTGATCCATTTCGAGAAAAACTCCTTTTAGAAGCCTGCCTAGAGCTCCTTGCCACTGGCTGTGTGGCCGGCATTCAAGATATGGGAGCGGCTGGCTTGACCTGCTCTACCTGTGAAACTGCGAGCCGTGGTGGTACGGGTGTAGAAATTGACCTGAACCTAGTTCCAAAAAGATCAGCAGATTTAACCTCCTACGAATTGCTCTTAAGTGAATCCCAAGAACGCATGCTTGTGATCGTCAACAAGGGAGAGGAGACAACCCTACAACGTATCTTTGAAAAATGGGAACTCCCCTACGCCTTGATTGGGTATGTCACTGATGATGGAAAGATGCGGGTGAAACGTGGAGACAGAGTGATTGTTGATATTCCTGCACGTGTTCTTGCCGATGAGGCACCACTCTACCAACCTGAGGCTGCCTTATTCAAGCAACCCTTGCCCCTTGATCTTAAAACCCTTAGAGAAGCTGATCCCATCACGGTATTGCATCAACTCCTTGCTTATCCAAGTATCGCAAGCAAACAATGGGTCTGGCGCCAGTATGATCATACCGTACAAACAGGAACCGTTGTTCCACCTGGCTCTGATGCTGCTGTCTTTTATGTGCGTGAGGCCAAGAAGTTCTTAGCTGCAACGAGTGATTGTAATGCTCTTTATTGTTCTCTAGATCCTTATGAAGGTGCAAAAATCGCTATAGCCGAAGCAGCTCGTAATTTAGCCTGTTCTGGGGCTCGCCCCATTGGAGCCACAGACAATCTGAATTTTGGAAATCCACATAAGCCTGAGATTTTCATGGAACTCCGCGCAGCTATTGAAGGAATTTCAGAGGGATGTCGCGCCTTTAATATTCCAGTCACTGGCGGCAATGTCAGTCTCTATAACGAAAGTCAGCTCTCTGCCATTGACCCAACACCTACTGTTGCATTAGTAGGTCTTATTGAGAAACAAGAAGAAATCACAACGCAATATTTCAAAGAACCAGGAGATATCATTTTCCTACTTGGGGAATTCGGGAGTGAACTAGGAGGTTCCCATTATCTGCTCGTCTCCCACGGCAGAAAAGAAGGGCTTCCCCCACGTGTTGATTTTGCAAACGAGAAGGCTATTCATGAGGGACTTCTCTCACTTATCCAAGGAGGTTTTGTGCAAAGCGCGCATGACTGTTCCGAAGGAGGACTTGCCGTGGCTCTTGCGGAAGCCTGTTTTGGCAATAGCAACAAAACGGATACAAGACTTCTTGGAGCCTATATTGACTTAGGAAGGAGAGATATTCGTAGCGACGTAGCTCTCTTTAATGAATCTCAAAGTCGGATTATTTTTTCAACACCTGCTCACAAGGCTTCTGAAGTAGAAAAAAAACTACAATCCTCTGGTCTCCCTTTTAGCCGGCTAGGAGTGGTGACTCAACAAGAAGAACTCATCATTGAGCTTGATCAAAAAATATACAACTGGCAGACAAAAATCTTGTACCATAGCTGGTCGACTGCCATTCCTCAGATGATGAACAGACTGAATTAACCCGGATATTTCATACTGATTCGTCGCGAGGCGCCGCGAATTCTGATGGTGACACCACCGGCGGTCAGGAGACCGGGGTGGAGACTGCCCGGTGGAGGCTACCGGCTGCCGGCTGCCGCCTTTAGGCAGCCCTGAAAGAGGCAGCCCTGAAAGAGGCAGCCCTGAAAAAGGCAGCCCTGAAAGGGCGAGACGAGCACTGGTGTTGCCCGAGGAGCAATTCGAAGCTGACGCAGTATCCATCAGGTGTTCGCAAGCCGCAGCAAAATCAGTATGAAATATCCTTGCTAACGTCTTGTTTGAGACTCGTCACGAATGAAAAATAGCGTTTTTGGCGTAATTGAGCCATGAAGCATGATTCATTATTTGGCCTACTCTCACGGTAATGATAGTCAAGAATAGGCTATTTGAAAAAAGCGAGAACCTTGGGATTAGCCAATATGCAGGTGGCTTGTTGCAAATGGAATCCATGATTCCTCTTTAGGATCAGGTGCTGGTTCACGCAAGACCCTTGCTGTCGTTGCTTCAATTTCTGCTTCTATCTCTTGTTGCCATGCAGTGAGTTCTGCCTGTGTCATCCAATTTTTTTCTAATAATGTTTGTTGGGCAACTATTAGACAATCACGCCCGAGTGCTGATGCTTTTTGTTCTTCCGTGATGTAACTAGCGTCATCGTGATCAGCATGGCCCACTAGTCTTAATAAATCGGCAACAACAAGCTGAGGCCCACCACCAGAGCGTGCGGCTAAGACAGCTTCTTTGAGAACATACAGACAACTACTCAGATCATTACCAATGGCACGGTGCCCACTAATGCCATACCCAAGGGCACGATCCACAAGATTTTTGCAGGCAAATTGACGGCTATTAGGTGTGGAATAAGCGTATTGATTGTTAGCCACAACAATGACAAGGGGGAGTTTTTCAACAGCCGCTAAATTAAGTCCTTCGTGAAAACTACCTGTTGATGTTCCACCATCACCAATACACGTAGCACCTACAATACTTGTTTCTCCACGAAAACGACGCGCAATGAGCGCACCACTGACTGCCGATACCATCACACCAAGATGACTAATCATCGCAAAGTAACCTTCTCGTGGACGACCACGGTGGACATTTCCATCACGGCCGCGCATTGATCCCAGAGCAGATCCAAGATAAGTGCGAAGAGCGTCTAACATACCTTCACCAAAGGCAAGACGACCAGCTTGATCACGAATCAAGGGCGCGTAAATATCCCCTTTACGAAGATGAATGCCAAGCGCAACACTGAGTGCTTCTTGCCCACGACCTAAAAAAACACCACCAACAATTTTTCCAGATCGCTTGAGTGCTGATAATTTTTCCTCCAAGAGTCGTGCTGTGAGCATGAAGCGATAGGCTTGGCAGTAGACGTCTTGACTGAGGTCATCTTGAGGGCTCTGACTACTGTTTTGAGAGTGATAAGGCGTTTCGTGTTCCATTTAAAAAAATTTTGGCACTAGGTTATTGAGCCCATTTTTTGTAGCATTTCTTGCAGTAGGCTTAGGCGTTTATTCCAACGTTCTTCTCGATCTTGATGTTCTATGAGCACTGAAGGAGGAACCTTGTTCATAAATTCAGTATTGGATAATTTCTTGCGTACTTTCGTAAGCTCCTGCTCTACGTCCTCTATTTCAAACTTCAAGCGTTTCCTCTCTTTTTCAAAATCAATGAGACCCTCTAGTGGTATAGTGAGTGTGCCACACTCTGTCAAAACAGAAGCACTCTCTTGAGGAGGATGGCCTTTGAGTATGGTGATCTCTCTAGCACGTGCAAGTGATGCAAAAATCTCTAACTCCTTGTCATTCCAAGTAGCTTCTTCATTTTTTGGTGTCAGAAGAAAAGTAATTGCTTGCTTGGGATTGATTTTGAACTCACCACGCAAGTTCCTTGCTGCACGAACTGCACTATAGAGTGCTGACGTTCTATTCATAGCAATCGTAATTTTTTCTTGACTAAGGTGAGGTAGAGAATTTTTTTCAGGTGGTTGAGTGTAAAGGAGGAACCCCGAGCGAGTAGGATGAGTCGAGGGAGCCTCTAATTCCAAGCGCTTCCAAATTTCCTCAGTAATGTGAGGCATGAAGGGATGGAGCAAGCGTAAAAATCCTGAAAATACAAAATCAATCACATCCAAAAGAATCTTTTTTGCTTCGTTTGATCCATGATGGAGTGTTGGTTTGGCTGCTTCGATAAACCAATCACAATAATCATTCCAGAAAAAATGATAGAGAAGTAAGGTCATTTCTTGAAATCGATATTCTCTATACCCTTCAAGAAGCTTGGCATGCATTGCGTCAAACTGAGCCAGCAATGTAATGGCAATATCAGGAAGGTTATCATGTTTGAGATTAAGATTGGAAGGAGTCATGTCTTGCATCTGCCTAAATCGAGCAGCATTCCAAAGTTTAGTTGCAAAATTTCGACCTTCTTCGATTTGTTTTTCCTCAAAGCGAATATCTTGCCCATGAGGTGCCATACGCAGGATCCCAAAACGAAGACCATCAGCTCCATATTTGGCAATGAGATCAAGCGGATCAGGAGAGTTACCAAGGCTCTTGGACATCTTACGTCCACTTTTATCGCGAATAATTCCCGTGAAGTAGACATCCTGAAAGGGAAGTTTACCCGTATACTCAAGACTTGCCATGATCATACGCGCAACCCAAAAGAAAATAATATCAGGTCCAGTAACCAAGACAGATGTGGGATAGAATTTTCTCTGTGTGACCTCATCCATCGCTGCATGTGCCCAGAGCCAAGAAGAAAACCATGTATCAAGAACATCAGGATCTTGTCTCCACTCTGGTCCAGGCGAGGCAAGTTGTACTTTACAGGAATTCTCATTCACAAGATCCGTTGCTTCAAGACGAGTGCTTGAAGGCAGGTACCAAGCTGGGATTTGATGCCCCCACCAGAGCTGTCTACTAATACACCAGTCTTCAATATGTTCGAGCCAATGATCATAAACCTTTTCCCAACGCTCGGGAAAAAAACGGATGATTTTTTCTCGAACAGCCAGGCGTGCTGCTTTGGTCTGAGGATAGCGCAAGAACCATTGCTCGCTCAGCCTTGGTTCAACAGGCACATCGGCACGTTCACTAAAGCCGACATTACTTTCATGGATTTCTTCTTTTACTAGCAGACCGAGTGTATCCAGAGCTTGAGCTACGGCAATACGTGCTTGGAAACGATCCATGCCTGCAAAGGCGGCTCCTGCAAGTGCATTGAGTGTTCCATTAGGACTCATGATATCTAGGATCGGGAGATGATGACGCATAGCGATTTCATAGTCCATGCGATCATGAGCTGGGGTCACCTTGAGAACACCCGTCCCAAATGTCATCTCTACAGCTTCATCTCCTATAATAGGCAAGAGCATCTCTGACTCAGCAGGTAGTGGCCGACGTACATGTTTTCCTACCAAGTGGGCATAGCGTAGATCTTTCGGATTCACTGCAATGGCCACATCTCCCATCATCGTTTCAGGCCGTGTGGTAGCTATTTCTAGCCAGATTCCAGGTTCCTCAACAATTTCAACTTTGAAATAATAAAGGATCCCTTTTTGTTTTTTTGGAATGACTTCCTCATCGCTAAGAGCTGTGAGGGACACAGGACACCAGTGGACCATCCGCTTGCCCCGGTAAATCAATCCCTTATTATAAAGATCAACAAAAGTTTCTTGTACTTTTTTTCCATACTCCTCATCCATGGTAAAACGTTCCCGTTCCCAATCACATGAACAGCCAAGACGCTTGAGTTGCTCGACAATGATTCCACCATGTTTTTTTTTCCATTCCCAGATACGCTCTAAAAAAACAATCCGACCAAGATCATGGCGTGTTTTTTTTTCTTCTTTGCGCAATTGACGTTCGACCACATTCTGCGTTGCAATACCTGCATGATCAGTGCCCGGAAGCCAGAGGACTTCATGACCAGTTTGACGAGCACGCCGTGCCAAGATGTCTTGAATGGTATTGTTTAGCACATGCCCTAAGGTCAAGACACCAGTAACATTAGGCGGAGGAATGACAATGGAATAGGCTGGAAGAGATGATTTTTCATTAGCATGAAAAGAATCAGTTTTCATCCACTGAGCATACCAATATGGCTCGACTTGAGTGGGATCATAGGTAGTTGGAATAAGATTGGAAAACATGAGATAAAGAAAGGCAGAGAGTTCGTGTTTTATACCTCCGAAATACTGTCACAAAGATCTTCCCATTGTTGGAATTGATATTTGAGCTTGATAAAACTTGATTCAGGAATTGAGTCAGGAATTGAGTCAGGAAAAAGCCATGTAATATGCTCATAATCGCAATGAATTTTTGTGAGCAAATGTGATTTCATATATTGACTGAGAATATCACTGGGGATTTGACCCTTTTTAAAGCGCCCTTGCAGGTTGAAACCATGAACAGTAAATGGCTGTCTTAAACGATAGCAAATATAAGGTTGCCCCATCAGCCTTCTCGGTCTCCTCGTCACGATCAGTACGAAATATTCGGGGCCCGGATATTTCATACTGAATCGTAATGAGGCACTGTGCAAAGCTTGTTAGTACAAGGCGGGTGAAGGATTGTGATGCAGGGCTGTATGTGTCCATACCGCCCAAATCACAATTCGAGACCAACACAGTACTTATGAGCTTTCCACAAGTCGTAATAGATTTAGTGTGAAATATCCGGGCTAGCATGATAAATAAGAAAGAGTACCTTAAACATTTAATAAAAGCCATTATTTCTCCAATGATCACTAGCCCGCATATTTCATGCTAGTTCGTCGCGAGGCGCCGCGAATCCTGATGTAGACACCACCGGTGGTCGGGAGACCGCGGTGGAGACTGCCCGGTGGAGACTGCCTTTAGGAAGCCCTGAAAGGGCGAGACGAGCTTTGCCAAGCGAGTTAATGAAGGTGATGGATTGCAACGACGGCTGTATGTTTCATATTGACTCGCTCGCAACCTGCTCGGCTCGCCTTACCCCATCAGCCTTCGCGGCCTCCTCGTCACAATCAGTATGAAATATCCGGGTTAAAGAAGCGCCCCATATTCATTGTGAGCGAAAGCAACACAGCGATTGTAGTTTTTGGTAGCATTGCCTTCATTGAGCATCTGAGCAACAAGACCCTGACACGTAGTAAAATCAAGGCTTTGAATGGCTTTTTTAATTCTAGGAATAAAAATTGCACTTGCACTGAGTTCATTAACACCTAAGCCTACTAATAATGGTGTAAAACGAGGGTCTCCCGCTAATTCACCACACACTCCAACCCAAATACCTGCTGCATGTGCAGCATCAACGATCATTTTTAAGATACGAATCACTCCAGGATGTGCAGGATTGTAGAGATAGGAAATAGATTCATTGCCACGATCGACACTTGTGAGGTATTGAACAAGATCATTCGTGCCAATGCTAAAAAAACTCACTTCTCGTGCCATTAAATCAGCAATCATCGCAGCACTCGGCACTTCCATCATGATGCCAACCTCGATATCTTCCTTGAACGAAATTTTTTTATGACGCAACTCTTGCTTGACTTCTTCTAAAATAGCATTTGCTGCGCGAAGTTCTTCGATTCCTGAAATCATCGGGTACATCATACGTATATTACCAAGCTTTGCAGCTCGCAAAATGACTCGCAACTGGGCTTTAAAAAGCTCCTTATGTTGCAATGCAAGACGAATGCCACGACAACCCAATGAGGGATTAACTTCTTTTACAGAAGGCAAACAATAAATAAGCTTATCTGCTCCAATATCGAAGGTTCTTACAATGGCATGATAAGGTTGACAGCGTTTTGCAATAGTACATAAAATTTCATATTGTTCTTCTTCTTCTGGCGGAGTCAGGCGATTTAAATACAGAAATTCTGTACGATACAGACCGATACCTTCTGCTCCACTAGAAAAAATATCATCCAGCTCTCCGGGTAGCTCTAAATTCGCAGAAAGAGTAATACGTCTACCATCTTGTGTGGTTGCTGGCATATCGCGAATTTTTTCTAAGTCTTTATGAAGGTCCTGTTGGGCTGCATGCATTAGCTGATAACCTCCAACACTTTTATAAGTAGGATTAATAATTAACAATCCATGGTAACCATCTAACACAGCGGACTCACCATTTTTTAATTCTCCGAGAACATGTCGGAGACCTACGACTGCAGGAATACCAAATGCTCGCGCTAAAATGGCTGTATGGGAGGTTTGACTTCCTGTTTCCGTTGCAAATGCTGTTTGTTTTTTTCCATAAACCATTACTGCATCAGATAACGTGAGTGTATTTGCAACAATAATAATAGGCTCATCATGATTGATAGGCTGTAATTTAGGCTTGCCCAAAAGATGATTAAGAATACGACGAGAGACATCTTTAATATCGACGATGCGCTCTCGCAAATAGGAACTCTCTTTTTTATTTAGGCTGTCGCAAAATTGCTTGATAACTATATCAAAGACATGCTCGACATTAATGAGATCCCGTTGCAGCAACTCTAGCACTTCTTTTAATAAATCCGGATCCTCGAGTACTAATAAGTGCGCATCAAAAAGTGCTGCCTCATGAGCATCAAGGCAAGGAATGACATGTTTTTTAATTTCAAGGAGCTCTTGTTGTGTGGATCGAAGTGCTTTTTCAAAACGCTCCATTTCACTTGCAATGTCTATTTTTTGAATTTTTCTCAAAGGCATGCTTTGTTCCATGGCTAAATGAAGCATGATTTTACCTTCTAAGATTCCTGGAGCAGCGGCAATTCCTTGATAGTGGCGTTCCTTCTTGGAATCTTCTCTTACTAGGGTTAATGATTGATGCTTCATAAATTGAACGCCATCAAAATCAATGAGAGAGCTGCAATCAGCAAGCATTAAATCAGCTTTTTGAAAAGCTTTAAATCACATAAAATCCATTTTCTCCCAACCACTCCCAGTCATGAATCCATCACTTGATTTACTGCCTCCACTGCACCCACCTGGTCGCTCGAGAACTGGAGCTGCATGGAGTGCTCTCATTGGGTTCCTGATACTGCTGATCGTTCTTGTGTTGCATTCATTTTTATTACAGCAATCGATCAATCTACTTTTATGGGCGTCAGGGCCTATCACCGGCATCACTATTCATGCTGAAACATTACCAGTAGACTTAAAAAAACCATTACGATGGCAAAATGTTGTTATCAGCTTTGGAAAAGCCCCTCATGAAAGTCGGTTAGATTTTAAAATGGTCTCCATAGAACTCGTATCACTGCGGAGGCTTTTTTCTCGAAAGCATCGGCTCATAAAAACATTAGAGGTCTCCCAAGGCAAATGTCTCGTGGATCTCCGCAATCTAGGATCCGAGAAGTCATCATTTTTAGAAAATCAAAAAAGATATGTTCAGAACTTAGTCCAACAACAAATCATTGAACTCCCCGAATCAATAATCCTAAATGATGTCTCGCTACTCTGTATGAGAGAAAAGGAACGTCTTAGCGTCGAACATTGTTCATGTTCCCTCCCCAAAAATACACCAGGCACTCTTGCCTATGAGTCCATACTTTTTGAAGTAAGTAATATAAAATGTTATCTACACAAGGCCGCTTGTCATGCCATATGGGACGGAAAAACGATAACACTCAAAAATCTTTTACTAGCAGAGGAAGTTCATTTACATCAACTAGAGTTAACAACTTATCCAGATCGATTAGAATTGGGATTTGTGGCTACGATTTTTCATGGAATATTACGTGCTGATGGTTGTCTGAGAAAAAATGGACCTGGTCCAATGCTTGATGGCGCTATTTTTGGAGAAAAATTATCCTTAGAGCGTCTTGCTAAATTTTTTGGATTTCAGGAAAAGATTTCAGGTGTACTTCGAGAAGGAAGACTTGTGTTTCGTGGCTCTCCTTTTGAGCCTATCAATGCAGAGGCTTCTCTGCGTATGTTGGTAGATCATTTTCGTTGCAAGAAAAAGGAATGGGCCTCTCTCTCTATTGCTTCGAATTTCATTGGTCGGAAAATTTCTCTTACTGGATTTCATCTCCAGCAACACGAAAATCGGGTGAGTGCAATAGGAGAAATGTCAATTTCCGAGGATTGGTCAAAAATCGGAGAAGCTCCTTTTCATTGTAAGCTTGAAGCGACCATTGCCGATGCATCTCAATTAACCGATTTATTTGGCACTCCTTGGAGTAATATTAGTGGTAAAATTGACATGGATGGTGAAGTCAGTGGTGGCGCGAATCTTGCAGAGGGATATTTACATCTTCATGGAAGGGAAATATCGCTACATGGATTACCAATTGACGTTATCGAATCAACGTTATTATTTCAGAAAGAGAACATTCTCCTGAGTAATCTTGATTTTTGGAATGGTAAAAGCCATATACAATTTTCCGGCTCCATGGCAAACATCTGGCCACATGAATACTCAGGAGAAGGCAGAATCAATTGCCGCAATTTTTTTGAAACATTGATGCTTCTTGACAAATGGGTAAATAGTGAAATCACAACAGACTCATGGAATGAAATACCAAAGAGTAATTTCTCACTACTAGCTCAGATTTGTCAAAACCCTAAGCACTCCCTCTCTCTTCTCAATGCATTCATTTCAGAAAATCTCACCATACACTCTATACCATCGCTCCAACCTCAGGGAGAAAAAGAAATCGATAGCTCTGTTCAAGGCAAATCACATGCAGTATCTCATTTCTTTAAAAATATTCATGGGGCAACTCTTCAAGCAGTCTGGAAGGGTCATGGAAGAGCTAAGTGGCATGAAGGCTCTTTAAAAATAGGACTCGAAGAAGCGCTGGTAAACAATCAACCTCTTGAACTTCACTCTACAATTGCCTACACACCTCAACTAGTAACTTCTCCTATTTTTCACCTAAATTATGGGGACAGGAATATTGCTGCTTCTCTTTCCCTAAGCCCTCATGTGCTGAGCCTAGAAAACTTTACTTTCAACGAGAAGGGAAAACGTAGACTCTCTGCATCAATAACTCTACCGATGAATGGCATGGGACTATTTGATCATCGTCCTTTCCCTTCACTGTTTGAATGGAACAAGCCGATGGAAGTGTATGTAGCGTTGAATCATTTTTCATCTTTTTGCATAGATGGAAGTATTAAGTCTTCTGGCCTTTGGAGCCGACCTTCTGTAGCCATCTCTTTAGATAGCAGAAAAAAAACTTCAAATAATAATACCTCTTTTCACATACAACTTTCAGCGCATGAAGGGCAAGGCCTCATTGATGCTCAACTAGCTACTGAAAATACTTCATGCACTCCATTAACCCGGATATGTCATACTAATCGTGACGAGGAGGCCGCGAAGGCTGATGGGGCAAGGCAAGTGATGAAGTCTGACAACGGCTGTATGAGTACATACTGCCCGAGGAAGACTTCAAGCTCAACGCAGAATCCATCTGGCTTACCGACCTCCACAGTAGATCGGCATGAAATATTCGGGTTAAGTGGAACATTTCCCTTAGGATTTATAGAGCTGAACCCAGGAGCGGCACTTAGTGAGAATGATCAGGCTACAATAGCCTCTCTAGGAGGCCCATTAAAAATAAATTTAAGACTTACAAACTCTTCACTTGATTTTATCAATAACTGGCTCCTTCCTAGTGAAATCAACCTCCACCATGGAAATATTTCAGGTGAAATAGGACTTCGAGGAACAGTTGCGACTCCAGAACTTTTGGGCCATGTCACTGTAAAAGCTGCAGAGTGCACTTTAGGATCTCTTCTTCCCTCACTAAAAAGCCTCCAAGCAATCATTTCATTAAGTAAAGAAAAAATAAACCTTGAGAGCGGATCTGCATTTCTTGGCAAAGGCAAACTCGAAGCGTTTGGATCGAGTCAGGGAATTTTAAGAGATCTATATCATGAATACCATGTCTTAGGGCATGATCTTCTATTGTTTAAAAAAGAAAATGTATCGATCACTGGAACAGCAGCACTTGTTCTTCAAGGGAATACTCAAGGAGGTAAGCTCAGTGGTCATCTCAATATCACGGAACTTAATTGGAAACCTCAACTCACCATCATTCCTTATCTTATTCCGCCAGGGATTTTTTGTGAAACAGCTTCATTGGCTTCCCTCGGCACATCGTCTTGGTCCAATGATGTGATGCTTGGCTATCAGCCTAACGACCAAACTATTCATTCCACAATCACTTCGGATGCTTGTTACTCAAACAATAGCTTTCACAACCAGCATAATAACTCTTTTGAAAAGATTCATCTCCATCTTCTAGGACCTCTCCTTTCTCCGACCCCGGAAGGCTCGATCATCTTTTCTAATCTACTCATAAACACCCCTCGAAGCCCTATGCGCTTTTTGCAAGGAGCGATGCATTTCTCCTTAAGCCAACCATGGCAACCTTATTTTGATCTGACTGCACAAACAAATATTGGTATTAACAATATCAATATACACCTTAGAGAAGCATACGAAGGATCACATCTTTTCTTTGAAAGCACTCCCCATCTCTCACAAGAAACAGCAGCCCTCTTAATAGCACAACCTAGCAACCATTCCTGGTCTCAACAACTTGCTTCACTATGGATGAAAGAACTCCCATTCTGGATTCGTCAGCAAGAAACAGAAGAACCAACGACTATTATCCCACCGCAAGTGCCACCTCATCAAGCGATGGGGATATACGATGATTTAGGATTTGCTGGATCTACCATTGTGTATCACACACAACTGGAGTGAGCGTTTATACACTCGTTAACAATGAAAATGAATATATGATATTCATGTTTTTAGGATGATGTGCTCCAAGTAATAAGGCATTGTTTTTGTCATACCTAACCTGGATATTTCATACTGAATCGTAATGAGGCGCTGTGCAAAGCTTGTTAGTACAAGGCGGGTGAAGGATTGTGATGCAGGGCTGTATGTGTCCATATTGACTCGTTCGCACCTAATCAGCTCGCCCTTATGGGCTGCCCCTAACCTAACGGTTACGGCAGTCTACCCCAGGCTCTCCCGAGCACTGGTTTTGCCCAAATCACAATTCAAGACCAACGCAGTAGCCATAGAGCTTTCCACAAGCCGTAATAAATTTAGTATGAAATATTCGGACTAACTCCATACATCCCCCCATAATGAAAACTATTAGTGTCTATTTGTTCAGCTTAGCAGTCTACTTATCTAGCCTTCATGGTGTTCTTGCAGAAACAAAAAATCAGTATGATTGTCCCAATATAGCCTCATCCTCTGCTATTTTTGTTGAGGAATATACCAATTTTCTCGATGCAGGGACAATGGTCACATCGCAGGCACTCTTCCAAAAAACTTCAGAAATTCCCTCTGAATTCTATGATGATAAAATGAGCAACCAGATTGCACGTCAAGGAATACCTGGAAATTATTCCTATCAATGCATTGAAAAACAAAGCTTCCGGCCACACATGAGTTTCATGAATACCAATGAAACCAAAATGTATTACTCATGGAAAAATGATTTTTTTGCAGATTATTCCTATGTTTTAAAAAACTCTAAAGAGGAAATAGGGATGATTGATTGCTTACTGCGCTCAAGTCAGATGAGCTTTGAACTCTCTTCTCCAGCGAGTACTACCAACAATTCTTTACTTAAAGAAGATGCCCTCACCTGGAGCAGTTATAAAATTTTTTTTAGCGCTTGTTTAACAATTGGCACTCTTTTTGGAGAAGGACATTTTTCTCTTGAAGAAGCACGAAGACGAGCACCTAGAGAAATATCTTTTTGTGAGAGTTTAGATCCAAGAATCCAACGTAATTGCTTTAGTAGTCAAGCTGTCATAGAAAGCCTTAAAGACCATCATCCCTATGCCAGGCTACAGGCAGAAAAAGAACTATTAAAGAAGATAGATTATTCTGCCGAGGACATGGATATATTAGAAAACGCTCTAGTCATTGAGAAGGATTTTCAAGAAATCAGAGACAAAACAGTTTTGGGAACACTCGATGAAACAAGACAACATCTCTTTGCTGGAGTAGGACGTTTGCTTGGATGCGGATTTTATACACTCAGTCCTATTTTAGACAATGGACGTCGTTTTACAGCAGGAGGAATTCTTGGATATGCTTCAGGACTGATGGTTGCCAGTTTGGCTCATGGTGATAGTTTTACCTTAATGAGTGATGGTGCAATAGGAACCTCACTGGCAGTCGGACCGCTCTTGCTAATAAATATTTACGATATCTATACGCACGGAAGGGAATATCGCAGTGCCTTATCTGAGCGTTGGAATCACATGAAGAATTCTTTTGCAATGGCACAGCAATCATTTGCTAGCATCTGGACGCTTCAAGAAAAAAAAAATCAGATCACACAAGCACGTCTCAACTTTTATCAAGAACAAAACAAACGCTGGAATCAATTGATGTGCCAGGGAGACTCTAGTAGTAGAGTGATGGATTCAGCGGCATTAGCCCGGATATTTCATACTAATCGTGATGAGGAGACTGCCAAGGCGGATGGGGTAAGGCGAGTGATGAAGTCTGACGACGGCTGTATGAGTACATACTGCCCGAGGAAGACTTCAAGCTCAACGCAGTATCCATCAGGCTTCCCGGTCTCCGCAGTAGATGAGTATGAAATATCCGGGCTAGACTCATGTTCACATAGCACAAACATCAACACGGTATTTCCATTAGGACGTTTATTCCTCGAATCTCAAGCTCACGAAGTGATGCAGGCAACACTCGAAAATCAACCAGCAGCTTTGGCAAAATTCTTTGAAATGGGAAACCAACTCTACGGTCCAGCAATCATGGAACATCTCCTTGCTGTTCAAAAACACAATGAGAACCATTGCGAACATTTCCTCCAGAACTTTGAAGGCGAAAAAGATTTTTTGTTGGCTCATCTACGTTCTCTACACGTTTCACTTGTCCGGCAGTGGCAAAAATCTACAAATCGATCAAAAGAACCATTAGAGATCACTTCACGTGCTTTTCTAATGACTTCGAGTCTATCTCCGCAATTAGAATGGATTAAAAATCATACAGAGGATTTACGTAATGCTGCTCATAATGAAAAATTAGAGATAGAAACAAAAAAGTATACTCTTTGTAAACACCTCACAGAAATTGGATCTTTGCTTTATGAAGGAGGATCTTTCTTGTCTGCGGTGGCTATGAAATCGCTGATAGGATTTTTTGTTGGATCATTTATTGGAAACGAATTTCCCATTACATTTTCTGAAGGTGATTTATACCATCCTTTTGTTGCTGCAAACACAACAGGAGTAGCTTATGGAGCTTATTTTTTATGTATTGATCTCTCAAACAGTCAAAATATGATCCGCTCCAGTGCTCGTAGAACAACTGAGTCTTACGCTCGATTAAGTGAAATTTTTCACCAACCCTCTCGACAACAGGAGGTGGAAACAAGACTTGCTGAGGCTGAAGAAAGATGGTCAATAGCGCACAGCCGATACTCTAAAAATAAATTATTGACTACCTTTTGTGAGCCTAAGCAAAATTTTGCAGAAAATAATGACTGTAACACCGTATCTACTCCTCAAAAACAAGACATTACAGGAGATTCATCTTTTAAAACACCACTCTTGAATCGGTATGAGACTCTAACAAGCTCACAACGAAATTCAACGATGCCAAAAACTAACTTACGAAAGAATGATATATCTTTTTCGGTAACCGTTCAGAGGAGCGGCCAAGTTGAATAAGAAAAAGCGTGACAAGTTGGAACCAAGCAAGTAAGTGAGAGAGGTTTTTTTTAAAGAAGATGACACTTTCAGTTACAGAACTTATTAATCGG
>Ga0214923_10003052_pt1 | contig 21415 bp, 13 predicted proteins | sample LL1510_MetaG_FD_177993 | JGI IMG/M metagenome (GOLD analysis project Ga0214923, IMG submission 177993) | Freshwater microbial communities from Lake Lanier, Atlanta, Georgia, United States - LL-1510 | ecosystem: Environmental > Aquatic > Freshwater > Lake | place: USA: Georgia | collected...
TACAATTGACGGTCAACCTGCCCAGCACGAGCAGCCTCACCGCCACGATCTGTGCACCTGCGACCTACGACTTCAACGGACAGTCACTCAGCGCGTCCGGTACCTACACCGCAAACCTCACCAATGCAGCCGGGTGCGATAGCGTGATCACGTTGCAGCTAACAGTCAACCTACCCTCATTCACCTCCATAATAGACACCATTTGCGCACCCCTTCAGTACACGATTGGTCCCCAGTCATTTAATGCAAGCGGCGTATACCACATATTACTTATTAATCAGTCCGGTTGTGATAGTCTCATTACCTTAAACCTATATGTCGATCAGGATTCCTTATTCGTACTCCAACAGCCCGTATCACTTCAGGTGCTTTTAAACGATTCCGGGGTATTTACGGCAGAAGTATTCGGTGCACGAAACTACCGTTGGCAGCGCAAGCAAGGCAATGTATGGGAGGATTTGCTCGAGCAGCATCCGTATAGGGGCACCGCTACCCCCAATTTAAGATTCCTGGGCCTGGCATCACTTCACAATGCTGAATATAGGTTAAAGGCCAGTGGGTGCCAGGGTGTTGTTTACAGCAGCCCTGTACTCCTCAGTGTGCATCCCATGCACGACAGCATTATTTTAGAACTACCGATCATCACAGCTTGTCCGGGCGATACGCTAAACCTACCCATCAGGATCTCTAGCTCCTCCCAGATCGGCATCATACAGGCAGAATTCATCTACGATACAACAGCCCTAAGCTTGTTATCGTACACCGCCTCTCCCCAATCTGGTGTTATATTAAATCATCAGAATGGCATTGTTTACATCAGCAGACAATCCGCCAACCCGTTGACCATGAATGGCGACACCTTGTTAACCCTACGATTAGTGGTTATGTCGCAAGGAAATTTTCAGTTACAGTGGCAAATTCCACCACCGGGCGTATTGGGAATCTCTACCCCTTTGCCTGAATTACTGATCCACAGGGTTTCTTATAGATCAGGGGCAATCATTGCACCTGGGAACCGTCCAACAGTAACGCTACAGCCAGCCAATACCACAGTTACGGCCGGACAAACAGGGGTCTTCATCGTTCAAGCACAGAATGTTCAAGCCATCCAATGGCAACAGCGCTCCCAGGGAATATGGGTGAATTTGAGCAACGGTGGACTATATCAAGGGGTAGGGTCAGACTCCTTGTTTATTACCAACACACCCGACAGCTTGAACCAGACGAGATACAGAGCCGTTTTGTTCGGTACTTGCCCATCTACACAGGTATCCAATGAAGCCGTAATCACAGTTTTGAGCAACCAAGCGCCTGTTACCCTCAAGATAGACAGCATAGGAGCTTGTCCCGGTGGTGCTGTGCAAATACCGATTCGATTGTCACAAGCGGAAGCAGTCGATTCATTTAATCTGATCATCACCTACAATCCGAATACGGTTCTTCTACAAAGCCTGGGCCAATTGCACCCTTCCTTGGTTGGCAGGGTGAACATCCAGACCACACCGGGTCGGATTCAATTGTCTGGAAGTGGCTTATATGGATACTTGTCAGCAACCTGGATGACCATTTTGCAGCCAAATTTTAGTGTACAAGCGAGTTCCAACTTTACACCAGACAGCCTCCCTCAAAGTTTCCAGTGGTTCTCCCGTTTCGATCAACCACTACCCAGTGCATTCATCCCAGGTGGGGTCTTTCTGAATGGATCTCCCCAAATCGAAATCCTGCCCCTGCCATTCCTTTGTACGGCTGATGCTCCATACGCCCTTCAGGCGAACCCTGCAGGCGGAGTTTTTAGCGGTAGTGGGGTCATTGGCAATCAACTGTATCCGGTCCTGGGTGCTGGAACGCGTTTAATCACCTATTCGGTCAATGTCAATGGATGTGTACTAGTGGCCCAGACATTCATGACAATCTACACTACTACCCAGGGAAGTGCGGGTTTGGATCAACAAATTTGCTACGGTACCACCGCAAGCCTATCAGCCAGTGGGGGGGTTCGTTATCACTGGAATACGGGCGATACCACGGCCACCATTCAAGTGTTTCCCACGTCAACCAGTACCTTTTGGGTAGAAATCATAAATGCGGTAGGTTGTAGTAGTTTTGATACTGTTCAGGTGGAAGTGATACAGCCAACCCCGGTTTCGGCTGGGCCAGACCAAATCATTTGTTCTGGGGGGAGTGCCGTCCTTTCGGCCTCCGGGGCGCTACAATACTACTGGACATTGGCCAATGGAACACCAGCAACCGGCTTGTCCTCTCTGACATCACCCAATCCCGTGGCGAGCCCAGCAGCGAGCACGGTGTATGTAGTGAGTGGTTTCAGCGCCAATGGGTGTGTTTCTACCGATACGGTTCGTGTTACGGTCAACCCACCCCCCGTGTTGGGCCTTTCAGACACGGTCATCAATTATTGTCCAGGCACCACAGCAGTAGCGATTCAGGCTTTCGGCGCACAAAGTTATACATGGTCACTGGCCAACGGCTCACTTGCGACGGGACTTTCAACCAATACCGGGTCGCTGGTATTTGCCTCACCCGTGCAATCCACGGTATATCGGGTCACCGGGACGAATGCGCAGGGGTGCACGGCATCGGCCAGCGTTACTGTTATCGTAGAGCGAGTCACAACAGGCTCATCGCGAGTGATTTGTCAGGGTTCCTCAACCACACTCTCAGCCAATTACAGCGGTTACCTGGGTTCCGGACAGCAGGTATTTTACCAGTGGATGCCCACAACAGGCCTGAGCAACCCCAACGTCGCACAACCCGTAGCGAGCCCATTATCCACCCCCCAGTATAGGGTGTATGTATATTCCGCAGCTTGTACCCTCACGGCAATCACAGCGGTTATTGTAAATCCTGCGCCATTGGTTCAGGCCGGTCCGGATGTAACCATCGCGCCCGGCTCCTCCATTCGCTTGCAGGCGCGAATCAGCGGCGGGACCCTGCCCATGCAGTACAGTTGGAGCCCTACGACTGGCCTGAGCAGCGCCACCACGCTTGCTCCAGTCGCATCGCCGATGGTCACAACAGAGTATGTGCTCTCGGCAACCTCTGGAAATGGATGCGTGCGCTCAGACACCATCAGGGTAGGGGTAGACAGCAGCATCACAGGGCGTGCTGTAGGTGGACAAGTAGTCTACGACAACGCCCAACAAACGCCATTATCACAGGCGACCGTGCTACTTGAATATTTGGGCACCACAGCGCATCCGCCTCCGCCTTCGCCTTTACCTCCGCCTTTACCTCCGCCTTCACCTCAGCCTTCACCTCCGCCTTCACCTCAGCCTTCACCTCCGCCTTCACCTCCGCCCTCTCCAGCCGCAACAGAATGGACGCCACAGCATGCCCTTCAGCGCAGTATTCAATCTGATGGCGCCGCGCAGCAACATACACATAATCCTGAAGGAGAAGCAAGCATACATTCAGAGGTTTCTCGTACACGCACTCTACTGCGTAGGCTTCGGATGATGTTCATTTCTAATCACAAACAACGTTCATGACCATGTGCCCCAAGCAATTAGCCAGAATTATCGATTTGTCGTTAGCATACCCGCGCGCCAACATGCGCCACATTTTTTTGATCATCACCATCGTCATTTTTTCAGCGGCGAAGCCCAGCTTTGCCCAATGGTCGCAATCGTATTCCGTTGTCAGCGGAGGGCACTTTGTTTTCCAAAATCTCCCCAATGGTGCTTATCGTTTAACCGCACAAACTGGCATGGCAGCAGGAGGGGTTACGGCCGCGGATGCACATTTGATTTTTCAGTCGTTTGCCAATCCAGCGCTGATCAGTGGTTTGGCGCAAAAAGCAGCGGATGCCAATGGCGATGGTGTAGTGAACATCAGTGATGCATCATTGGTACTGCAACATTCTCTTCAAAGCCCTAGTGCCAATTTGGCAACAGATTGGGTTACGGATACGGTTTTACTTTCACTTCAAGACTCCAATACCAGTAGATCGGTGCGCGTACTGTCGCGTGGGGATGTCAACCGCAGCTTTCAACCCGCTCAGCGCGTATCAATCGGATTGAATCTCGCGGATGACCTTGATGGCTGGCCCGCTGCATATCCCGAGCATGTAGTGCCTGTGCGGGTATCTCGTTCAATTTCCATCGGCTCATTTCAATGCTTTACACTTCTTCCCCCAGGAACGCGTGTATTGTCCGTTAGGTTGCCCCATACGAAAGAGGAGATCCAGTTCATTCAAACACATGATACGCTTCGGCTGGGCTGGTACTGTACAGAGGGAGCTATTGAATTGGAAGCGGGCGAAGTACTTTTTGAAATGACATTGGACCAGTCACCCCAGTTTTTTTCTGATTTTACATGGTCAACCCTGCCGGGTTCGGAATGGGCCAATGGGTTGGCTCAGCCACAAGATGCTTTAACCCTATATATTCCCCGCATACGAGCAGCCAAATCGAATCCGGAATTAAAGTTGTTCCCCAATCCGACCAACGGCGCATTCCGTATTCAATTTGATCTTGAGGAACAAAGTCAAGTGCGCATCATTCTTTACGAAGCCAGTGGTCGTCTGGTCGAACACCTACAAAATGCTGACCTTGCTGCAGGTTCTCACAACGTACAAGCCGACATCTCAACGCGTCAACCCGGAGTATACCTGATCCAAATGGAAGAAGTTTCGCGTTTCAACGGCATACGAACCAGCCGCGCCCGTTTGGTATTGCATCGCTAGTTTCTGTTCCGCATATGGTTCACCTTTAGGAACGCCAGCCATGAAAAACCCCCTCCATTTTAACTGAAGGGGGTTTTTTGTGGTCTCGGCAGGAATCGAACCTGCATCTTAGGCTCCGGAAACCCACATACTATCCGTTGTACTACGAGACCATGGCATCCAAGTCGAAAAAAAAGCCGCACAAGGCGACTTTTCTTTTTGACACATTTTGGTAGCGGGGACAGGACTCGAACCTGTGACCTTTGGGTTATGAGCCCAACGAGCTACCGCTGCTCTACCCCGCAATAGGACTGCAAAGATACGATAAAATGCAGACATTTGCAAACCAAATAAAATGAACAAACACAAAGCCGGATTTATCAGTCTGCTCGGTCTGCCCAACGCAGGAAAATCAACCTTGATGAATGCCTTGGTGGGGGAGCGTCTCTCGATCATCACCCCCAAAGCCCAAACCACACGACACAGGATTATCGGAATCCTGAGTGGGGATGGCTTTCAACTGGTGTTTAGCGACACGCCTGGTTACCTCGAGAGCGCACACGGATTGCACCAGATGATGATGCGGTATGTCGACTCCGCTTTAAAAGATGCCGATATTGTTTTGCTATTGGTGGATGTTTCGAGGCCACCTGTGAAGGAGGTCGACCCATACCGAAAGCAAATCATCGATGCTGCGGAGTCGCTCATCGTGTTGTTCAACAAGACTGATTTACTCAAGCCTGAGGAGCGGGAAATCAGATTGCAGGAATGGCGAGAACAATTCCCCGATCAGGAAATCATGGAACTCTCGTCAGTCACCGGTGATGGTAAGGATGAACTGATGCAGGCCTTGCTCAACCGAATACCAGAATGCCCGGCCTATTACGATCCCGATGAACTCACCGACAAAAGCGAGCGGTTTATCGCTGCTGAGATCATCCGTGAAAAAATATTCTTGAATTACCGACAAGAAGTGCCCTATTCTACGGAAGTGATGATCGAGCGGTTCAAAGACGACGAGGGGCTTTTGCGCATTGAAGCGATGGTTTATGTGGAGCGGGAATCGCAAAAGGGCATCATCATAGGGGCTGGTGGACTAGGGCTCAAAATGGTAGGGACAGAAGCACGCAAGGACATGGAAGCCTTCTGGCAGCAAAAGATATTTCTAACCATTCGTGTAAAAGTTCGCCCTAATTGGCGCAACGACCCACGACAACTCCGTTATTTCGGGTATAGCGACAAATCATGAGCAGAATCGTAGCGATCGTAGGGCGCCCCAATGTGGGCAAATCAACTTTATTCAATCGACTGGTTGGAAGGCGCGAGGCCATTGTAGATGACCTATCGGGGGTGACCCGCGACCGTCATTATGGCACATCGGAGTGGTGCGATGAAGCCTTCACCGTCATCGACACCGGTGGGTACGTTACCCAGTCGGAGGATCAATTCGAGGCGGCCATTCGCAAGCAGGTTCATTTGGCTATTGAGGAGGCTGATATTTTGCTGTTTGTGGTGGATGTCACCACCGGCATCACCGACCTCGATCAATCCCTCGCCAACATGCTCAGGCGCCATAAAAAGCCCCTTCTAGTGGTGGCCAATAAGGTCGACCATGGCGAACGTCTGCCCGCCAGCAGTGAGTTTTACGCGTTTGGTTTAGGAGAAGTCTATCCCATTTCCTCTCAGACTGGATCAGGCACGGGTGAATTGCTTGATGAACTCATTAAGCACTTACCACCCGCCACTGAACCCGCGCCCGATTTGCCCAAAATAGCCCTCGTTGGTCGCCCCAATGTGGGGAAATCCACGCTGCTCAACGCCTTACTCGGGTACGAACGCACCATCGTAACCCCCATCGCCGGTACCACCCGCGACGCAGTACATACCGAATACAAGGGTTTCGGCCACCATTTTGTGCTCACCGACACCGCTGGACTGCGAAAAAAGGCAAAAGTTCATGAGGACATAGAATTCTATTCCGTATTGCGGACCTTAAGGGTCATCGAGGAGTCGGACGTCATTCTTTTGCTCCTCGACGCCACACAAGGAATTGAAGCGCAGGATTTGCAAATATTTCACCTGGCTTCAAAACACCGGCGAGGCATTGTAATCCTGGTCAATAAATGGGATTTGGTGGAGAAAGACCACAAAACCATGAAAGAATTCGAGAAGACGATCAAAGAACGATTGGCACCTTTTCGTGATGTACCCATCGTTTTCATTTCGGCGACCGACAAGCAGCGCATCTTCCAAGCGGTCGAAACCGCCATGAATGTGCATCAGGCGCGACAGGCTCATATTCCAACCCGACAACTGAATGAAGTGATGGGTAAGGTGATCGAAGACTATCCGCCACCCGCCTGGAAAGGAAAGTACATTCGAATTAAATACATCACGCAACTACGACAAGTGCCACCGACCTTCGTGTTTTTCTGCAACCTTCCTCAATACATACGCGACCCTTACAAACGATATTTAGAAAATAAGTTGAGGGATCACTACAAGCTTTCCGGCGTCCCTGTCATCTTGTTGTTCAGAGAAAAATAGAAAAGGGACGCAAAAATATTTTTCTTCTCAGGGTTGCGTACATGTTTTTTCTACTTATATTTGCCCCGTTAAAACACAAAATTATGAAAAATGTATTTTCAGTGCTGATGGCTGGTGTGATGTTGTTCTCAGTTGCATGTGGTGGTGAAGAGGCTACAGAAGAAGCTCCTGTACAGGAAGAAGTTGTGGCTGAAGAGCCAGCTCCTGCTCCCGTTGATACAGCAGCTGCTGTAGACACTACTGCTGCTCCAGCTCAGTAATCAGCAACTCAATCAAAAGAAGCCTGTCGAAAGACAGGCTTTTTTTTTGACCCATTTTTTTCATTCAGTCTGAATAAAGAAACCCTGTCATTCGCGCATAAGACTGCTTTGGCGCTTGTCAAGCGCACAGGAATGCGCTAGCGCACATCGCCCATGAGTCGGCGCATCAGCGGCGAAAGCAGCAGAAGAGCCACCCCTGCGATGATCGCGTAGCCCCCAAAAAGGCGGTATCCTTCCGTGTAGGCATTTAATTTATCGAGCGCAGTGGCATTGGCCTGTTCGGCTACGATGCTGGCGCCAAATAAACCAGCTACGTACTGTCCGTAGGCACTGGCCAAAAACCACATGCCCATCATCAGTCCTTGCAGGCGGGTGGGGGAAAGCTTAGTCATGATCGATAGGCCGATGGGCGACAAGCATAATTCGCCAAGGGTCACCACGAAATAGGCCATTGTAAACACGTCGAGCGAGGCAATCCCCTCTGCCGTGGCAAAAAATCGGGTAGCATAGAAGGTGTAAAAAGCCAAGCCCAGGAAAATGAATCCAAGTCCGAATTTGACCACCGTGTTGGGTTCCAGCTTTCTGCGGCTCATAGCGACCCAAAGCAACCCAAGTAGCGGCGCAAATAGAATCACAAAGAGCGAGTTGGCAGCATTGTTCACCCCATTTGGATCGAGGGTGATGCTGCCCAGCAGTCGGTTGTCGAGGTTGTTGGCCGCAAATAAACTCAATGACCCACCTGCCTGTTCGAAAATGGCCCAAAATACCACCGAAAATAAAATGAACAAGAGGGCAGCCACGAGTTTACGAACCTCTGCCGCTGTGTGGCGCGACATCTCATAACCGAGATAGAGCAAACTAAATGGCCCGATGGCATACATAAAATAATCGGTGTAGACCGTGTTGGCCACCATTTTCATGATCAGCGGCACCGACAGAAGAGCGCCGGCAAACACCGCCCATTCCTGCCACACAAATCCCGCAACCCTCCGGCTGGTGAGCCCGCCACTGGCAGCAGCCGATGGTGAATTGCTGGTTTCCGTTGAATCGGTTCTATTGAGTGAATCGGTTCTATTGGGTGAATCGGTTCTATTGGGTGAATCGGTTCTATTGGGGGTGAGTGGACCAGCCCCAATCGGACCCATACTTCGGCGCGTAAAAACAAAGGTGAGCAGGCTAATACTCATCACCACAGCAACCAATCCGAAGGCAACATTCCAGCGCAACGCCTCTGGTACCCAAGACGCAAATAGACTGCCCTTTCCAATAGAAATACAGGCGTACCCCCCCAAAAGGGCGCCAATGTTGATGCCTGAATAAAACAAGGAAAAGCCTGCATCGCGCCGCGCATCGTCCTGCCGATACAAAGCACCAACCATGGTGGAGATATTGGGTTTAAAGAAGCCTGTGCCGATTACATTGAATGAAATACCCAAGAAAAAATACGCCTTCGGATCCGTAGCCAGAATCAGGCTGCCGCAAATCATGAGCAATCCGCCCCAGAACAAAGATTTTTGGAAACCAAGAATACGGTCGGCAAACAAACCACCTATAAATGTGAAGGCATACACAAAAGCCTGGGTGGCACCATATTGAAGGTTCGCCGCCTTCTCGTCCATCAATAACTGGTTCACCATAAAAAAGGTGAGCATACCCCGAATGCCGTAGAAACTAAATCGCTCCCACATTTCGGAAAAAAACAGGTACCACAACTGGCGTGGGTATTTCCCTTCAAAATTCTGAATGGCGCTAAGGTTCTGCATAGAAAATCGGATGAGCAGTTTAAGATTCTTCCTCCATGGAACGGTTGAGCCAGCGCAGCATCAAAAACATCCCCGCCGCTGCCACCCCCAAAAGGGCAAAATTCACCAGAAAAAAATCACTTTTATGGGCATAGCCATCCCACAAGGTGGCCAGTATGCCACTCAGCTTATTGCCAATGCTCGTGCTCAGGAACCAACCTCCCATCATCAAGGCAGTGAGCCTCCGTGGGCTCACCTTACTCACCAGACTGAGGCCCATGGGGCTCAGAAACAACTCACCGACGGTAATTACCCCATAGCAGGCCACGAGCCACCATCCACTGGCCTTTATTTCACCGTTCTGACAGACATACACCGCCGCCACCATCACGAGCGTACTCAAGGCACTGATGAGGAGGCCCCAGGCGATTTTGGTGGCGGTGCGTGGTTCCTTGCCCCGTCTGCGCATCAAGCCAAAAAAGCCCACCACCACAGGCGTCAGAAGGATCACCCACAGCGGGTTGATGCTTTGAAATAATTCTGTATTGAAGAGATAGAGCGATTCGCCTTCGGCCGGCATCCGTTCAGCCTGCAGATTTTTGAAATAGACAGGTTTGCCCCACTCTTTCACTTCCTTACCTTCTATTTTCACTACCTTAAAATTCGCGTCGTAGGCAGTAACTGAATCGACTTGGTTGGGTGAGGTCTCAGCCAAGTAGAGTGCTTCAGCAGCAGGCCGCACGGCGGCGGGCACCTCCCGGTCGGTGTAGAACTGGGCCCAGGTGGTGAGGGCGGTTCCATTCTGCTTAAAAACGGCCCAAAACATAATGCTTACGGCGAAAATGCTGAGTAGTGCCGCCAATTTACGCTTATCCTCTGCCGCCGCCCGGATCCATAATCCCACATAAAACACCACCACCGGAATGGTGGCAAATATAAACGCATCCGTACTGTCGCTGCCCAGAAGATTGCCTGGAATCATCCAGGCAGCTATGCCCACCACAACAGCAGGTAGGAAAACGGTGCCAAACACCTTGGCGAGCGACATGTCCTCCTTTTGTGTGGGTTTACGCACATCGGCATGCCGGTAGTGGCGCAAGCCAATAGCAAATACAATCAGACCAATGAACATGCCAACGCTGGCGGTCATAAAAGCCTCACCCCAGCCGTACTTATTGCGCATGAAGGCGGCAAAAAGATTGCAAATACCCGCCCCAAGGTTGATTCCCATGTAAAAAATATTGTAGCCGCTGTCTTTTTGGGCTTTGTAGCGCTCATCGTTGTAGAGATTGCCCAAAAGCGTGCTGATATTCGGTTTGAAAAAACCATTTCCGACAATGATCAGCAGCAGTGAGACATAAAAAGTGGTCATACCAGGCAGGGCAAGGCCCATATACCCTAAGCCCATCAGTGCCCCACCAATGAAGATGCTCTTGGTGTATCCCAACACACGATCGGCGAGTAGTCCACCTAAAAACGGCGTTAGGAAAACGAAGGCAATGAAGGTGCCATAAATATCGGCCGCCTCTTTGCGGTCCATGGCCATCCCCCCAGAAGCCATGGGATCAGTCAGATACAGCTGAAAAATCCCGATCATCAGGTAGTACCCAAAGCGCTCCCACATTTCGGTGAGAAAGAGAAAGGGGAGACCCGAAGGGTGCTTGCCGTTATTGGAAGATGATGCGTTCATAAGTGAATACAGATGAATGGAATAGTATGAAAGCCAGTATTCATGCAGGATAATGAAAGCCGGTATTCATGAGATCGGATCAAAAGCCCGCCTCAACGGATGCCGTGGAAGAGCTTGTTCACGAGTGGACTCACCACAATGAGGAATAGGCCAATGCCTACGGTGACCCAACCCATCGTGCTGTAGACCTCCACGTAAGTGGCCAAACTGCCGGCTGCATTCACCACTTCGTCTTCACCTCCACCATGCTCTGATCCTGTGAGCTTGGCGATCATGCCTGCGGCGTAATTGGCCCCGGCAATGCTGAGAAACCAGGCCCCCATGGCCGTAGCGGTCATGTCCTTCGGCACGAGTTTGGTCACCATACTCAGGCCAATCGGACTTAAAAACAACTCACCCGTCGTGTGCAACATATACAGAAGCGCCAAGGTCCAAAGCGGAACCTGATACTCAACCGCGAGCGGAGCGGCCAGGAGAATCACCAAATAGCCAAGACCCAATTGCAAAATACCGAGCCCAAATTTCATCGGTATGGAAAAGTCGCGGCCCGACTTTTGTAAACGCACCCACATGACGCTGAAGAGCGAGCCAAACAACAATATATAAGCAGGGTTGAAAAACTGGGTGGTGGCGGCGCCCATTTCCCATCCACCAATCATGCGATTCACATTGCGGTCGGCAAAGAGCGTGAGGCTGCTGCCGGCTTGCTCGAAACAGGCCCAAAACACAACATTAAAGAGCATTAGGATGATAAAACCAAACATCCTATCGAGCTGTACCCGACCATCATTGATGCCGCGGGCAATGAGCGAGCCCAATACATAAACAGCCACGGCAAGCAGTACATATCCCGCAATTTCGGTGTTGCGCAAGAGAAAGTAGAGTACAGGTACCAAAGCCAAACAGCCCAAAAGCACCAAGGTAAACGGACTCAAAGGACCCCATTTCGGCACATGCAGGGTTTCGGGTGATGGCGGCGCGCTTACATGGCTGTAGTGCCGGCCACCCAATTGGAAAATGAGCACACCCAGGAGCATACCCGCCCCCGCTAGGGCAAATCCAGCACGTGCCCCGTAGATATTTCCGACTTCTGCACACACCGTCGTGGCCAACAAGGCCCCCAAATTAATCCCGATATAGAAAATGGTAAAACCTGAGTCGCGGCGCACATCACCATCGGCGTAAAGTTTACCCACCATGGTGCTGATGTTCGGCTTAAAAAGGCCGTTGCCCACGATAATGATGGCCATGCCCCAGAACAGCAGCATTTCTGAGCCTCCTACGATCACGAATTCCCCAATCGCCATCAGAATGCCGCCAAGTAAAACAGCCAAACGCGATCCCAGAATCTGGTCAGCAATTCGTCCACCCAACACCGGCATCACATACACCAGAGCGGTATAGGCACCATAAACCGCGAAACCCTTTTCGTCCCCCATGGCCAGCGACTTCACCAAATAGAGAAGGAGCAAAGCGCGCATACCATAGTAGCAAAAGCGTTCCCACATTTCGCTGGCAAATAGAATCCAGAGGCCCTTGGGGTGGGCAAGTTCAGCGTTGGCGTTCATAAAAAGTTTGGTTGGTACATTTGTTTAAAAAAGCACGTTGATACATGTGCGCAGGTCGATTTCCATCCAAGAGTAAACAGTAGGCATCCATTACACGCGTGGCCAAAACTAAACAAATACAAGGAAAAACCGCGCGTCCCTATAAATTTTCGCGCAAAAAACGGGTGATGGTGGTGAATAAGTGCAAACGCGTATGGCCTCCGCCGATTCCATGATTCTTATCCGTGTAGGCCATGAAATCAAAAGGTCTGTTGGCTTCGGTCAACTTTTGGGTCATCACCAGGGCATTTTGGAAGTGTACATTGTCGTCGGCCGTGCCATGGATCAGGAGGTAGGCCGATTTTAATCGGTCGGCGTAGGTCGATGGGGAGTTGTCGTCGTAGCCCCGCGGATTCTCCTGCGGAGTACGCATAAACCGTTCCGTATAGATGCTGTCGTAGTACCGCCAGTTGATGACTGGTGCTACGGCAACCGCTGCTTTAAATAGTCCATCGCCCTGCACAGCAGCCAGTGAACTCATATAACCTCCATAGCTCCAACCGAAAATTCCGATGCGGCCAGCGTCTACATAAGACAGCCCCTGGAGGTAACGCGCGCTTGCCTTTTGGTCCTCAAGTTCATATTTCCCCAGTTGCAAATAGGTGCACTTTTTGAAAGTCGCCCCACGGAAGCCGGTGCCGCGTCCATCAACCGATACCACTATATAGCCTTCCTGAGCGAGGTACTGGAACCACATATAGTACTGACCGAGGCTGGCATCAACTGTTTGGCTGCCCGGTCCACCGTAAACAAACATCAGGACAGGGTATTTCTTGCGAGCGTTGAAGTCGGGTGGGCGAACCATAAATCCATTGAGTGAATCACCCGAGGGGCCGACAAATGAAAAGAACGAACGCGGCGAAAGCTTGTATTGGCCCCATTGTTTGCGCAGGGCCTGGTTATCTTCAAGTACGCGTATTTCCCTGCCATCTTTGTGGTGGAGTGTCCATACAGCCGGGCTGTTGATGTCGGTATGCTGGCGTATGTAGTAGCGAAAGTTGGCAGAAAAGTAAGCCTTTGTTTTACCCCTCACAGGGCCTGGTAAAGCCTGCGCAGGGGTGCCATCGAGCGATTGGACGAATAATCGTCGCTCCATCGGACTTGGATCTGCGAGGGAATAGTAGATCTGGTTGGTCGACTCATCCACACCATAAAAATCGGTGACGTCGCGGCCAGGTTGACTCAAAACACGAATTTCCTGCCCATCAATTTGGTGGAGGTACAACTGCTGAAAGCCGCTTTTTTCGCTGCTCCAGATAAATTCGCGACCGTTTTTGAGGAAGGTGAGGTCGTCGAGGATGTCTACCCAGGCGTTGGAACTGTCGGTGAGCACTACCCGAGTGGACGAAGACCGGGGGTCGGCCAGCACCAGTTCCACACGGTTTTGGTGTCGGTTGACCCGTTGAAACCACAGCCGGTTCGGGTCGGTGGTCCAGCCCGCCCGGGCGATATACTGATCCGGTTCAGGACCAACATCTAATTTTTTTCGTTGGCCGCTGCCCAATTCATACAGGTGCAGTTCAACCAGGGCGTTCTTTTCCCCAGCCTTGGGGTACTTGAATCGGTAGGGCTCGGGGTATAAGCTATGAAACAGGGGCATCACAAATTCGGGCACTTCCCGCTCATCGAAGCGGTAATAGAGCAGCCGCCGGCTATCGGGCGACCAAAAGAATGCACGGGTGAACCCAAATTCTTCCTCATACACCCAATCGGTTCCCCCATTGATGATTTCATTGGCACGGCCATCGCTTGTAATTTGAGTTTCAGTAAAAGTATTTAAGTCACTAATAAAAAGATTATTATCTCTCATGAATGCAACCATTTCTCCATCAGGGGAAAACTGGGCAAACGCCTGTTTGCCACCCATACTCAGGCGGTTTATCTGGCCGTTGCGGCGGTCGAATATATAGTTGATTTCGCGCGATGAATGGCGATAGATCGGCTCTGTTTTGGTGGATAAGAGCAAGCGTTGTTCGCGTGAACAAAAATGGTAGTCGTCGAACGGCAGGGTGTCGCCCGATACAGGGTCGATGAGTTGGCCCGAGTGAAAGAGGGTATCGACCGCTTTGCCTGTGGCATAGGCATAGCGGATGATGTGGCCTCTTGAAACCGCCGTATAGTGCTCGCCGTCGGCCATGGAGCGCAGTCCACTCACCCCCCTTTGGGCAAACTGAGGGCTGGCGAAGATGTCCTGGAGTTCCAGTTTTTTGGGGCTGCTTTTTTTTCGGGGCTCCGCTGCGTGTGTTTCATTCAAGAACGAGGCAAAACAGACCGATAAGATCAGGCAGATCGTCAGGCCGTAGGATTGGGCTGAAGTTCTCAATAAACGAATGGGGGATATTCGGGTGTACTGAAATCGGCTAAGTAATGAATGAACAGCGGGCTCTTCAAAAAAAATGGGTGCCGAAGCACCCAATGATGAAACAAGAGATTTTACGATCATGCCTGTGCAAATTGGGATGGGTTGCCAAAATACGCAAAATCCACCCAGTTGAACATTGGTTTACTCTTCTACATGCAGTTCCTTGATGACCTCCACGGCTTGATTGCCTGATTTGTCGGTCGCTTCAAAAACAATGTGGTACTCGCCTGTATCTACCGAGGCTGGAATCACCAGCACTTCATTCACGGAGGCATTGAGCCCACTGATCGGATACACCTTGGCCCATTCCCAAGAAGCAGAGGGTGACGATAGGCGGTGACTATGGCCGGCGGCTGAGTGGATTTCGATCCGGGCGTTGAGGAGTTCTGTGTTGTCGGTATACAAAGCACGCAACTCTAGGGTATCGCCTAGATGTGCATCTGCATGATCCGATGCAGGATTAAGAACAGTGATGACGGGCTTTTCCACGTCGGCATCTTCTTTGTCACACGAAAAAAGAAGTACAGAACCGAGCGTTAAGGCCACAGCCATGGTTGAACGCAGCGAAAGCTGAGGAAGGGAATGAAGCATTTGAAAGGAAAGTATTTAGGGTTTATAATGCAACAAAGTTGCACAACTTTTTACGTCATGCAACCTTGTTGCAAAAATAAAATATGACTCCTTACTTCACTTCCTCGAAATCGACATCCGTGACCTGTTCGGAGTCTTTAGAACCCGCAGATCCGTTGTTGGCTGATTGGCCGGCTGCTCCGCCATCTGCGTTTCCTGCTTCTTGCGTGGCCTTGTACATTTCCGCGGAGGCCGCTTCCCATGCTTTGTTGAGTCGCTCCGTAGCCCTTTCAATCGATCCCAGGTCGCGTCCGCCATGCGCCGATTTCAATTCGTCGAGTGCGGCGCGGATTTCCGCTTTTTTATCCTCGGGTAATTTATCACCATAGTCGGCCAATTGCTTTTCTGAGGTGAAAATCAGGCTATCGGCAGCATTCAGTTTTTCAGCTTCTTCGCGGAACTGCTTGTCGCGTTCTGTATTGGCCTGAGCCTCCTGTTTCATTTTTTCAATGTCCTCTTTGCTGAGGCCCGAGGACGCTTCGATACGAATCTTCTGTTCTTTGCCCGTCGTCTTGTCCTTGGCCGACACGTTCAGAATTCCATTCGCATCGATGTCGAAGGTCACCTCAATTTGCGGGGTTCCGCGCTGCGCAGGCGGAATTCCATCGAGGTGGAAGCGACCAATGGTCTTGTTGTCGCTCGCCATGGCCCGTTCGCCTTGCAGCACATGGATTTCCACTGAGGGCTGGTTGTCGGCGGCCGTACTGAAGATCTGGCTCTTTTTGGCGGGTATGGTGGAATTCGCCTCGATCAAACGAGTCATCACATTACCCATAGTCTCGATGCCAAGGGAGAGGGGGGTGACGTCGAGCAACAATACACCCTCCACATGCCCACTCAATACACCTCCTTGTATGGCGGCACCGATCGCCACCACTTCGTCGGGGTTTACCCCTTTGGAGGGCTTGCGTCCGAAGAATTGTTCGACCACCTCCTGAATCTTTGGGATGCGCGTGGATCCACCCACGAGAATCACCTCGTCGATTTGTCCAACTTGAAAACCCGAGTCTTTTACCGCCTGACGGCAGGGCTCCAGGGTGCGCTGGATCAGGCTATCTGCCAGTTGCTCGAATTTAGACCGGCTCAATTTTTTGACTAAGTGGCGGGGAACATTATCAACCACCGTTATATAGGGCAGGTTGATTTCTGCTTCTGTAGAACTGGATAGTTCAATTTTGGCTTTTTCTGCAGCCTCTTTCAAGCGCTGAAGGGCCATGGGGTCTTTGGTGAGATCTACCCCTTCATCGCTTCTGAATTCGTCGGCCAGCCATTTGATGATGACCTGGTCGAAATCGTCACCGCCCAAGTGGGTGTCACCGTTGGTGCTTTTCACTTCAAATACGCCATCCCCCAATTCGAGGATAGAGATATCGAATGTGCCGCCACCCAGGTCAAAAACTGCAATTTTTACATCGCTGTTCTTTTTGTCGAGTCCGTAAGCCAAAGCCGCTGCCGTGGGCTCGTTCACAATACGCTCCACCTTGAGGCCTGCGATTTCACCGGCCTCTTTCGTGGCCTGGCGCTGGGCGTCATTAAAATAGGCCGGTACAGTGATCACCGCTGCATCCACTTCATGGCCGAGGTAATCTTCCGCAGTTTTCTTCATTTTCTGAAGGGTCATGGCCGAAATCTCCTGTGCAGTGTAGCGTTTATCGTCGATTTGAACACGGGGAGTGTCGTTATCACCGCGAGCCACTTCATACGCCACATACTTGAGTTCTTCCTTTACCTCAGAGTGCTTGCGGCCCATGAAGCGTTTGATGGATGCGATGGTTTTGGTGGGGTTCGTGATGGCTTGCCTTTTGGCGGGGTCGCCCACTTTAATTTCTCCGTTCGGCATGAAGGCGACCACGGAGGGGGTGGTTCTGCGGCCTTCACTGTTTGGAATCACTACATATTCATTACCTTCCATAACGGAAACGCAGGAATTGGTGGTGCCCAGGTCGATGCCAATGATTTTTTTCATGATCAGGGTTTATTTGGTTTTCGAGCCAATGGACAATTGAGATGCCAAACCAATACCCTACGACTATTCAGGCCAATGTGGCGCGATAGGCCAAAGTTTGATGTCAGGCCGGCCGGAAAATCAACGGGACTCTGACAATATGGCAGTAAAGGGCCGCGTTCTCAGGGTACGAAATTCAGTTGGGGGTATTTGATGCGCAGGCTATCGGTGCCATTGCCCCCCAAGGCTTTACGGAAAAAGCTACTGCTGTAGGGATATCCGGCTGAAGATTCTACTTCTTTGCGGTTGGGAATGCTCCTACGGAATGCGTATAGCCCTAAGCCATGATCAACATTTGTGTAGGTTGGGCGCACATCCACCAGGCTGGAACTGGGGCGGTTAATTTGCAGAAAATTGTTGAGGTACTGGTCAGCGAAATCGAAAATAAACAAGGTTCCACGCAATCGCCGGTTCACGCTATCCGTCGCTGGAATGGCCGAGTTCATAAAAGCAAACAAGTTGTTGCCCCGCAGAAAGAGAGGGGTAACCACAGCAGGGTTGTCTACCTGTTGACCAGGGTAGGCCACCCAGTCGACATACTTCAAGGCCAAGCCTGGGGTATCGCCTGGGGAAACAGTGAATCTGTTCCATTCGTCATAAAATACCCGGAGGGTGAGATCAAAGGTTTTGGCGTTGAGGGGAATGCGTGGCTTGACCTGAGAGGGTGCGGCACTCCAGTTGATTCCGTTATAGTTCGGTGGAAGGGGCGTATTGGGTGGGAGCGCAAAGCTGACCACCCCCTCGCTCCCAAATCCTCCGATGGGACCACCATACAGCGCGTTTACATCGTAGGGCTCCCTGGGAGCCGTCACCACAACGCCTCCTGGGGTCGTGATCTGTAGGGTATAGGTAAAACTTGAGTCAAGAAATCCAGGTGAACGAAAACGATAGAGCAACATATCAGGGTGGGCAAACAAACCGGGTTCCATCAAGGCCGTATCGACCGATTCGCACAAATAGGTTTCCACCGTTTGGTTGTTTCGCTGCTTGAGCACCCGAACAGTCAGGTTTTTGTAGTAGATAGAGTCTTGAATAGAGGCAATCACAAAGGCATCGCGCTCCTTATCGAGAAAGGCTTTGTGGATTCGGATGTAGTGTTCTTGCTCGTCGGTCCGCAGCAGTGCCATCACAAAAGTGGTCTCCTTCCAATCTGCGGTCACATCGATTTCTGTTGCGCAGGAGGGCAAAAGACGCTGAAGGATCAGTAAAGAGAGCAAAACAATGATCGGACGGTATCGATTGGATGTAAAAGTAGGGGTTGGGGCCACTGCGGTTGGGGGTTACAAAAATATATGGACTGCTTACCAAAACGCAAAAATAGAAATATGCTGCCCACTTGAGAGCAGGTATATGGTAATTCGAAAAATAAAGCGGATTTTGCGCAGGTATTGGCGCCCTCAAAGCCTCATTCCTTTTCGTATTCCTACCCATAAGTCCACGTTATGTCCGTTGCCGCCTCAGAGTTTCGTAAGGTTACCACCCACTCCCTGCGTGAAATGAAGGAGCGTGGGGAGAAAATCAGCATGCTCACCGCCTACGACTATTCGTTCGCGCGCATGCTCGACGCAGCCGGAATCGATGTGCTGCTTGTGGGCGATTCAGCGTCGAATGTGATGGCCGGACACCAAACCACCCTGCCCATCACCCTGGATCAGATGATTTATCACGCCGGTTCCGTGGTACGCGGCGTGGAACGCGCCCTCATCGTGGTGGATTTACCTTTTGGTTCATACCAGGGCAATTCTAAAGAGGCCCTACAGAGCACCATCAGAATCATGAAGGAGTCTGGAGCCCATGCCGTAAAACTCGAAGGTGGCTCTGAGGTGTTGGAATCGATCGAACGCATTCTCACTGCGGGGGTTCCGGTGATGGGTCACCTCGGTCTCACCCCGCAATCGATTTATAAATTTGGCACCTACAGTGTGCGCGCCCGGGAGGAGGAAGAGGCGGAGCGACTCAAACGCGACGCACATGCCCTTCAGGAAGCGGGATGCTTTGCCATCGTACTCGAAAAAATCCCTGCTCCCCTGGCCCGTGAAGTCGCTACAGCGCTGTCGATACCCGTCATCGGCATCGGTGCTGGTAGTGGGGTAGACGGACAGGTACTGGTGGTGCATGATATGCTGGGTATTTCTCACGAGTTTCACCCTCGATTTCTGCGGCGCTACCTCAACCTCTACGAGGAGATCGGTGGGGCGGTACGCCATTACGTTGCGGATGTAAAATCTGGTGATTTTCCAGGACCCAGCGAACAATATAACTCATAGGCCCAGAAACAATGCGTTCCGAAAATGCACATACACCCTTGGTATTGTATGAAGACAACCACCTGATCGCCGTAGGTAAGCCTGCGGGCATGCTCACCCAGGGCGACGACAGCGGCGATCCTGCGCTAACCGATTGGGTGGGTGCTTATTTGGCTCATAAATACAACAAGCCGGGGGACGCCTTCGTGGGGCTCATCCACAGAATCGATAGGCCAGTGTCGGGTCTCGTACTCCTGGCGCGTACCAGCAAGGCGCTGGAACGTATGAACAAGCAGTTCCACGACCGGCTGGTGCAGAAAAAATATCTGGCGGTGGTCACCGACAAGCCTCGGCCTGAAGAGGGAACTCTGGTGCATTTTCTGAAAAAGAATACGGAGAAAAATGTCGTTCGGGCCTATGAAAAGGAGGTGAGGGACAGCAAAAGAGCCGAATTGTTTTATAGGGTGGTGTCTTACGGCAGCAGCCGGAGTGTTGTTGAGGTGATGCCTAAAACGGGAAGACCGCATCAAATTAGGGTGCAGTTATCGATGCTCGGACATCCCATTGTGGGTGATGTCAAATACGGTGCGCCCATGGCACTGCCCGAACAACGCATTGCGCTGCACAGCTGGCGTTTGTCGTTCGAACATCCCGTTACCCTACAGCCCCTCACTTTGGAATGCCCCGTTCCGGAGGGCGACTATTTGGAGTGGTAGGGCCGCCTCATTCTTTGAGGTTCATGAAAAAGTCGTGCGCGTGATTCGTGGGCATGAAACGCGGGTTAAAAATGCCACTGAAGCTCGCTGAGCAGTTCATGCAGCATGGACGGCACCGGCAGATTTATAGAAAATGATGCGCCTCCTCCACCTGATCTGCTTCAATCGCCATGCCGAATAAAGCTGCTTTCTCACAAAATCCCTCTTTTTTATCGGTGGTGATGTAGCGCACCGTCCCTTTGGTGGTGCATCGCGACCGAATTTCCGGGTGTTTTTCGAGGTAGGTTTGCAATTTTTCGGCAATCAGGGGGCCTTGCTCTATGATCTTTACATTGGGGGGAACAATCGAACGCACCAAATCGATGAGAAGCGGGTAGTGGGTGCAGGCCAGTAATACCGCATCGATCAAGGGATCAAGCTCGAAAAGGCGTTTGAGGTCACGAGCCACGAAAAAACGGGTGCCTTCCGAATGGAGTTCGCCCGCTTCCACTAAAGGCACCCACAGCGGGCAGGCCAGCTGGCTTACGGCTAATTTGGGGAAGAAGTGGCTGATTTCGATGGGATAACTGTTCGACCGTACAGTGCCAGGTGTGGCCAAAATTCCCAGATGACCGCTGTGGGTAAAATGGCCTGCTTCTTCGGTGCTTGGCCTGAGCACACCTAGAATTCTGCGGTCTGGGGCTGCGGCCGGAAGCCATTCTTGTTGCAGGCCGCGCAGTGCCTTGGCCGATGCGGTGTTGCAGGCGAGGATCACCAAAGCGCATCCCCTCGAAAACAATTCTGTAACGCCTTCTTTGGTGTAGCGAAGAACAGTCTCGAAAGAGCGGGTTCCGTAGGGCACACGCGCCTGGTCGCCCAGATACAGGTAATCGAATTGCGGTAGACGCTTGGTGATCTGATTCAATATGGTGAGTCCACCCAGCCCCGAG